>Ga0214545_1004153_pt1 | contig 27237 bp, 9 predicted proteins | sample CNSS4metaG_FD_160064 | JGI IMG/M metagenome (GOLD analysis project Ga0214545, IMG submission 160064) | Root nodule microbial communities from cowpea collected in UCLA plant growth center, Los Angeles, California, USA - CNSS4 | ecosystem: Host-associated > Plants > Roots > Nodule | place: USA... | reverse complement strand
ATGGTTTAAAAGTTGTTAATAGAAAATAATGTTAATAGAAAAAAAATTCATAAATTACCTAGTTCATGTTACAATAAAACACATATAAATTTAAAATTTTAAAACAATTTTAAGTAAAGTTGAATGTAAAACATAATTTTAACTAAACTTAGCTATGTTAAAAATATATAATAAAAATATCAATTTGAATACAAATATCAAATTTAATAAAAATATTTGTATAACATTTATATAAAATTAAATTTTGTTTCAATTTGAAGGGGGACAAAATTGCTAATTTTTACAAAAATTGGGACTAAATTGAGACAAATTAAAATAAAGGGACCAAATTGAGACTAACAAAATGACACGTGGCGTAATACTGACACGTGTCACTATCACTGCCACGTGGCACGATGACAGCTTGACACGTAGTAATTTTTTGATTTTTTTAAAAAAATTAAAAAAATAAAAATAAAAAAAAAATTCAAAAAAAAATTCAAAAAATCGAGGAACTGACACGTGGCACTCCCTCTGACGGCGTCAACCTTGACTTAAGGGGAAGGGCAAACGTGAGACGTTTCAACAAAAAAGGGGACCATTTTGAGACTTTTAAAAATTTGGGTACCATTTTGAGATTTTGACTCCAAAATGAGGACCAAAGGCATAATTAAACCTTTTTAAGGGTCTAGAACAAAAGAAACAAACTCAGGAAAGCGCTCATTTTACAAGTCCCTCGAAGGCTAAAGACAAAAGAAAGAGATCAAAGGATGTATTATCATTATGTCGAATTCAGGTATGCTTTCGCACTCAGTTTACAACATGTTTATGGGTATGAGATAATATTTATGATTGATCGTTAAAATCAATAATAGAATTATATCTATTTGTATCTAACAATTGGTATCAGAGTTACCCATACTTGATTCATGTTTGTCTTTGGAAATTAATTTTAAGGATTAAGATTTTATAGAACCCTTAATCTCTTAATCTCAATTATGTGTTTTTAAGTCATAATTTTGTTGATCCCAAAAATTAGGACTTAAAAACACATAATTGATATTAAGGGTTCTATAAAATTAAAAATAATCCTAATCCTTAAAATTAATTTCCAAAGACAGACATGAATCAATTATGGGTAGCTCTGATACCAATTGTTACATACAAATAGATATAATCCTAATATTGATTTTAACGATCAATTATAAATATTATTCAATATCCATAAACATGTTGTAAACTGAGTGCGAAAGTGTACCTGAATTCAGAGCATTGTTGGTCATCTGATCTCTTTCTTATGCCTTTAGCCTTTGAGGTGCTTGCAAAATGAGCGCTCTCTTGAGTTTGTTTCTTTTGTTCTGGACCCTTAACAACTTCCTCCTTCTATAGAGAACACGTGTATTTCCTTATAGGTTTTCTCTCCTGATAGGGATAGAGAGAAAGGAGCTAAAATAAAAAACTTACTTTATGTCTGTGTGCTCTCAGAAGGGATATGACCCTTTAAATAACCTAATTAGGTTAATTACTTTAAGATTCAGTATTTCTATTTTGTCCCTTCATCAAATTAAATATTACTTTATAATCTGTACACAATTTTTATTTTCATGATATATGTCTTTAACGAAAACTTTAATTTAATTAAATCACTTTTATTTGACTTAAATAAATAATTAGAAAAAATATAGTAGCCATAGTATTATAAAAGAACTAAAAAATGCTATCATTCCTGTACTATCGTACTACTGCCCCTGCGTACAAAACCTTCTCAAAGAGTAAAACTTGTACTATCTTACACATGCCTAGTACAAATTTTTTGTTTGGCTGAGTTACTTATGAGCAATGCATTAAAATAATTTATTAATATAACCACATTAGTCATCCTTAAAAGGAAATTAATCTTCAAGACTCTATTAAGGATATTTTAAATGCATAAAAATAAACCACTCTAAAGTATATATTCAACACATGTGATCAAATATTTATAACCACCTTAACTCTATTATTTTATCGGTGTAGATGTATATTTTTTCTCTTAAAACACCAAAATATTATATGATGATAATTAGAAAAATCACACCATTTGAGCTAAAGTTTGTAGAAAGGAAAAGAAAATAGAGGAAAATGAAGATCAAAAGAAGAAGAAGAAAATAGGAATATATGTTGAAACTTTAATTATTTTATTGAAAATAGAAAAAAAAGAATTTAAATATTATTAACAACTTTATTTAATATTTTTCATTTAGTGCAACTAGTAATATTGTATTGGTATTACTTCACCATTGTAGCATTACAGTAATCTTCACCATTGTTAGTATTACTTCACCATCAATCTCATATAATATTTTTTAAATTCAATTCAGTAAACTTTTACCATTACTTGTTTGAAATGCTTGTAACAACTATATTTAAAAACAATAATGAAGGCACTTTTAGTTATATGAAGACCAAATTGTTGCATATATGGTGTCATTTTATTTTTTTAATACCATGGGTTTGTATAAAAATAAAAATCATAATCGTCTCGTTGGGATTAGAAATGAAAAAAAATATAAATTAATGATTAATGTATGATTTATTTTATACAGTTGTTGATAAAATTTGTTAAAATATATTTAAAATGTGTGAAAGCCGTACACCACAAACGACTTCTTCATTATTTAATCTCACGTGTGAGATATTCATACATATATAATATATGCACATTGAGGAATATTAAAAACGACAGCGTAAAGACGAGTGGCAAAACGTGTACCCAAAACGACAAGGTCAACCAGTTTGACTGAGTTTTGGTACCAATTTAAATTGGATAATGATCATTGACTCGCTCACTGCTACCAAAATACCAAATTCGATTCCAATAAGGTAATTTTGTTTAACCATGTAATCATAATTATTCAATTTTAATTGCTTTTCAGACTCATTCTTAAGATCTTGCTTTTGCTAATGACCACTTCACTTTTATTGTGCTTGTTTCTTCTTTTGAAAAATGCAAATTAATTATTTGAATTCAGACTTCGAACTCAAGCAAAGGCAATTATGATCCTGCTTTTCAACAAAATAATCATATTAGATTGCTCATTTTTAACATAAATAAATGTAATAATATTACTCATACCAAAGTATTTGTCATTTAAAGAACATTTCAATCCCTTGGTATCTGGGTGGTACCTGCACCAAATCATGAACCCAATTCCCAATTCCGCACGTATGATACATCACCTAAAACAACATTAAAATAATGATTATGATATTTACCTAACTAGTATTTTATTTTGTATATAAGACAAATAATAATACCTAAAATGACGTTTAATTAAGAAAAAAAAAAGGTTCAGTTTTACAATAAAACTCGATTTTGAGTAAATCAGCAAAATTCTCCAGTAAGTTTAAATTTATTTCTATATTTAAATTTATCGTTTATTCTTAATAAAAAGTATTTTAGAAATTAGTTATCTACAGATTAAGAGTTGTTTTCGTTCGCGTTAAATTACATAGTGAGAGTTTAACTTCTTGATATTCTTTTCCTAAATTTAATACCAAAATTAATTTAATGTAACTAGTAAAAGAATTATTTTTCAAACCATCGTATCAAGAAAGTATAACTTAACTGATTGAGCGTGAGTTCTTATAAAGTCTTTCGAGTTTCATCTCTTCCATGAGCTAAAAAAATCCCAAACTACTCCATTTTTTTATTTCCATCCATATAGTTTTCTTTTCTGTGTATTTGTTTCAATTATCATTATCCTCGCAATTTACATACTTTTTAAAATATTTCACATTATAAATTTTAATTATTTAAATAAATATTTGTTTTTTACGTACTTTATATATATATATATATATATATATATATATATATATATATATATATATTTAATAGGCTGGTTAAAGCACTAATAAAATTGTATGTTTTTTTTTCCTTTCATGAGTTAAATGCATAATAGTTTTAGTTTAAATTTCAGGCGGTGAAAAGATTCGTACACCATCATCAATCAACTAAAATTTATTTAGAAATTTATAATATATAGTCGAATTTCTTGAACAGTAGTATATGTATTTCTTGAACTAACTGGAGGTAATATGTATTTCTTGAACAGTAGTTGAAATTATTATATATATATATATATATATATATATATATATATATATGTACTATTCATTTTTTTTGTTTTTTCTGGTTTGTGATGTATGTGAACTTGTAGGGTGTTTTGACAATCATATGAGAAACAGAATCCTTAAAGAAAAACATAGGCCTTAGTATTGTGCTGTACTGTTTCACATAAAAAAGACAAAATCCTTTCTAAAGTTTAATCGAGAGTTGACTATAAAATAAAATTTGAAATATTTCAAAAGTATAAAAAATTGATCATTTGGAAACAAATTTTTAAATTAAATGCAAGAAAATAATCATGAGGATGAGAATATATGGAGTCACGTCGTGCAACCACTCTGGCACGTTGGGCTGAGAAGACTGGTCCCCTTCGACATGCAGGCTCCACTCATGATGGAGCTTCTTAAATTGCTGTATAAACTCCATCAACATTCACTTTCCCCAAATTCATCATCAGAAAACGATAGATAGATGCAGAGCTAAACCTCGCTGAAGCGTTCTTCCACGAAAAAATCAAACCACCTTAACCTTAACAAGGAAAAAAGGAAGCTTCCCAAGGGATATACTTAATTCTTATGATTGGTGTGGAAGGAAGGTTTCACCTGTTTAATTCGTCAATAACTTCCACACTATAAAAACAAAATTGAATCATTTTTTTAATTTCTACCTTCCGTCCGTCCCAGTTGTAGATTCTTGCACATTAAACAACTCAACCAACAAAACCCACCAACTCTTATCTTATAAATAAACTAACCCCTCCTTTTCCATCTCTCTCAATCTCATCGTCTCCACCACCTGCTCCACCTGAAAGCTCTTCTTTGCATCATCACAAGAAACAATTTTTCTTTTCCATTCTCAAAACCCATTTGCTACCAAATACACATTCTCAACTTCTCAACTCATTTACCAAACGCCACCACCGTTAAGGTAGATTAATTACAGGACCAGAAATGTCCATGGGCAACATGTTGAGGATGGTGTTGGCTTTGTGTGTTTTGAGCAGCGTGGTTGTGACATCCTCGGCTCAGACGTGTAGAAACCAGACATTCTCTAACAGGTTGTTCGCGACATGTCGTGATCTTCCGCAGTTGACAGCTTACCTGCACTGGACCTACGACCAGGGGAGTGGGAAGTTGGAGATAGCATTCGTGCACGCGGGAATCACCTCAACAAACAGGTGGGTGGCGTGGGCCATCAATCCCAGGAACACGCTGGACCCGGCCATGATTGGAGCCCAGGCCCTGGTGGCCATTCCTGATTCGAATGGAGCAGGCCCAAGTGTGTATACCTCATCCATAACCAGCACCAGCACGCAGTTGGAACAAGGGACAATCAGTTATCCGGTGTCGGCGTTGAGTGCCACCTACGTCAACAACGAGGTAACCATTTTCGCCACTCTCACACTTCCCAACGACACCACCTCCTTGGTCCATGTCTGGCAAGATGGACCTCTCTCTGGTAGTACCCCTCAAGAGCATAGCCACGAGACTTCCCACCAAAACTCCAAGGAAACGTTGAACCTTCTTTCCGGTTCCTCCACTCAGGCGTCTGGGAATTCTCGCCAGAGAAGAAGAAACGTAAGCACCAAGGATCAATCTTTGCTTAATGTTTTCGATCATATCATATCATACATACATGGCATGACACCTTTAGCGTTCCTCCATAAAAAAGATCCATGCTTTCAAACGCAATTTTCTGTTTTTCAATAGAGGGTATATTTGAAAGTTTTCGTCCGGTGAATGTGTTAATTCTGTTTTGGAGCATTTGAACACAAAAAAACTTGAGGAAAACAGAGAAGGATGATAAAACATCTCTCAACTGTTTTGTTTTCTTAAACAATTTTGAAATCATAATAGACTGGGTAGTGTATTTTGGTGTTTGAGTAGAGATGGATTGTTGATTTTTCAGACCCATGGAGTGCTAAATGCGGTGAGCTGGGGCATACTGATGCCAACGGGTGCCATAATCGCAAGGTATTTGAAGGTGTTCAAATCTGCTGACCCTGCTTGGTTTTATCTTCACATCACTTGCCAAGCCTCTGCCTACATAGTAGGTATTTCCGGATTCGGAACAGGCCTCAAACTCGGTAGTGACTCCGAGGGTGTTGAATACGACACTCACAGAGCGATTGCTATTGTCCTTGTTTGCCTAGGAACCCTTCAGGTACGAGGTTTTCATGTTATGTTATTATGACACCATATAAGTGTATGATGGTACTGACAGAAAGCTACATGTGGCGATGATTGGATGCAGGTGTTTGCGTTGTTCTTGAGGCCCAACAAGGACCATAAATACAGAGTGTACTGGAATGCCTACCACTACTTGGTGGGATACGCCACCATATCCCTCAGCATCGCCAATGTTTTCAAAGGGTTCGAAACCTTGGAAAATTACGTAGGGGATCGCTACAATGACTGGAAGCATGCGTACATTGGTATTATTGGAGCATTGGGTGGCATTGCTGTGTTTTTGGAAGTCTTCACATGGATCATAGTGTTGAAGAGGAGAAAGTCAGAGAACAAGTTGCCACACGGAGAAAATGGTGTTAACGGGTACTAGGCCATAGCAGGCGTAGGATATACGCATGACGTGTATGTAGCCAGATAGATATTGGTTTCTTTTGTGATTTCATGCCTCTTACTTCTTCTATCGGTGTGTTATTATGTTGTTGGACTCCTTTGTATAACGTTAAGGGTGTTTGGGGAGTACTTCAGCTGCTTAGACTCTCAGTTTTGAGGTAATTCTTTCATAGGAAAGTTACATACTTTCAGGTTCTTGTTTTATTTATATTGTTACTGCAGGGTATACGTTGTATCGGTTTCTGTTACTTCATATTTGTATTTATGATTAATGATTAATTACTTCTTTCCTTTGTCTTACTCATTCTACATTTCTTGAGTTGCAAATATCTTTCTTTTGCGTTCTGCGGGAGCAACCTTCTTCTTTCTTGGGCTTGTGGCGACGAAAAAGAAGGATATTTAATAATATCATTCGTTCCATTCTAATATTCTTCATAACAGTTTTAAAATTTTAAAATAATTTAAATAAAAAATAAGTAAAAATGGAAGTCACTCGAGTTAGACATGATACGAACATATCCATCTTTTCATATTTGTGTGAGAATAGCACTTTCAGAACCATCTTTTCGGGAATGGAAATGTAGAAGAATATGGTAAAAATGAGAGTCATTTGAATCAATAATAATTAAGAATAGTTTTTCGAAACATGAAAGAACGTTTCCATTCTTGAAAATAAACTTTTAACATGTAAAACAAACACACTTTAAGTCCCACAATATACCAAAGAAACTCAGGCTATAATTTGATTGCTTCAAACTCCAGAAATTGATAAAGATTCAGAAATTCAACTGAACAGAATAATAAGAAATGACCGAAGCGAAAAATATAAATCTCTTTGTGATTGAAACAACTCATCTGATTTAATTTTATTAAAAGTTGGTTAAGCTTCAATTATAGTTGTAAGTAGCAGTTCAACGTTAAAGCATACAGCTCAGATTCATTGAATACATTGCATTCGGGGGCACAATCATTGACTCGACCTGAATTAGAATAGACTTGGTCAGACTGAAGGAAAGCATTGGGTTCTCCAATTCCTCCTCACTATCCACCGAGAATACTGGATTTTTATAATTCTCTGTTCTGCTCTCGACACAAGACTAGACCAATCATTTTATATTATATACAATCACAATCACCGTTGTTCATATAATATGAAAATGTAAACCAAACACGGTCCAGCCGGAAGCAGAGATACGTATGCCAATTTACTTTTTAATAGTAGATAACTTACCACTTGTAGTTTTCTCAAATTTCTGTCAATTTTTATGATTTTTATGATTATACCAACTACCTAAAATATACCAACTACCAAAAAGACTCAGCCATCTAATAATTAAACAAAATGAAATTCAAAAGGAACTAAAATGAGATAAAACAGGATATAGTCAAGTTGAAAGTTTCTTAGGATCGGCACAGGCAATGAGATGGCATTATTCTAAACTAAGTTGCATGGTTAAAACTATCTGAGATTTTTGAATTAGAGAATAGAATACTAAAATTTTGGTAAGATCATACAAGAATTAGAAAATTGAATGAAGTCACGCGCATCCACACTACAAAGCATTTTAACAAAAGGGAAAAACGAATTAACATGAGACTGACTAAATTTCTCCTGGTCTCACTGATTAATTGCAGGTTTCTCACAGGTTTTGGCGCACAACAGCAACAAGGGCTTCCTTCAAGAAAGGGTTGGAAGCTGCAACTCGCTGAGATGTGATGTCAAAATCCGCCCCAGACCTGAAGCAAATGAACCATCAGATATTAACACAATCTTTTAAGCATATGCGTCCAAGTTTGTGCTATATAGTTCTGAATGAATAGAAAGGACTTCCCATAACTACATAAACGCCCACAAGATAAAGATTCTAATAAAATAGCCTACCTATCTAACAGTGCAAACAGTCTAGTAGAACAGCATAATATATTGGAAAAAACCCAAGTCCTATAATCACTAGAAATAATATCAAAATCCAGTATATAAACAAGGATAAACCTCAATTTATAAACCAATTTTGGTGGATTGAATTAGACCTAAACCACTTTACAATATGATAACGACGTCCGTCTTAGATTTTAAATGATCATTAAATAATGTCAAAATACAACGTATATAAGTAAGACAATCCTTACCTAAGTTAGATTCGTAGTGTTGAGTTTGGCTTAAACCATTTTCTTAATATAACATGTTATATTGTTAAGAACAAGGGCATCAAATTAAGGACACTTACGGATCAAATAAAACACCTCCAGCTTCTCTAACAATGACAGCACCGGCTGCCACATCCCTAATAAGAAGGAAGAGACTGTTAATCTAGGAACATATCACATTATCATAATTCCCAGTTATGAGTGATGTTAACATTCCTACCAAGGACCTCCAAAGCCAAGTTCAAAGCATACATCCAGCCTTCCACATGCAATTCCGCATAGGTTTAAAGCACAGGAGCCAGTCATTCGGAGTGATCTCACCTAATCAGAATAAAGGCATGGTTATTATGATGCAACAACATCAAGCTTTAATCCGATTGATTCCAATAGGAAGAACACCTAATTTTACCTTGAAAAGCAAGCTATTAATCCTATTTGTGCAGGCATCTACCGTTAAATTGTCACGTTTTGTTCCAACCTGCACTTCCAGAAATAAAATAAAAAAAAACTTCATGAATTTCAAATCTATCTTGATTTGAAACATTTATAGTGAAACAGACACATGTTTGAGTCATCCCCTTTCACGTTAGTATCCCCAAAATGTGATAACTTTCATACTCAAGGATTGGAATTGTATGCAATTAAATAAAAACCAGTATGGACAAAAGGTGCAAGTCACTGGGGATAGAACTCTTTTTGCACAATAGGTGGCAATAATTTAAGACATCATGAAAACTACCCGTAACCCGCCAGCCGGGTTACTAGGCTGACCTTAGTGGGTTACCTGGAATTCAATTTAAAGCAAAATTAGCAATGGCATTGACATCACAATCTGCTAAATGAGCATATTTGCAATTAGTACAATCTAGCTCCCAAAAAGACATTTTAATTCCTATGTTACTTTCTTTTACTTTCTTCATCATGTCACAGTGGTTGCCTAAATTAATGGAAATGTTTAGATTTTGTACCTTCTAGGTTTGCACATGCTCACAAATAGAAAGGCTTTGAAATGTATACAGGAGGCACGCATTTATAATTCGAAGTACTAGAGAGGCAAGTAGCAAACCAAACAAAATCAGAGCACACATATGAAGACCGAGGAGCATTCAACATTTATAAATTTGAAATGGTCAGGTTATAAATCTATTTGGAAAATAAAAGGAGAGTATCATGATTTATATAGATCCTCTAACACAGCTCATGACGTAGATGCTAGGTATGGAAAAGAGAATGCAACTGTGTGGAAAAAGATTGACATGTAATGGCACGCACAAACTCATACATGCATGCTCCCATAGGTGCTTAGACCAAATAGCAGACAGAATGTAGTCTGCAGTTTTTATTTAACAAAAGAACTGCAGGGCTATTGCCATTGATATGCTGGAGCATATGACTATCCTAACAGAAAGTTTCGCCAATGCTCAATATGGGTAGCGAGTGGAACAAAACACATACCATTTTTCCATAGAAAAAGTATAAATGCAGAACTTTCACACAATCAACTCAGACAAACTTGAAATACCTCTGTGACGAGAAGAGCGTTGATTAGTTCAGTTTGTGATGATACTGAAAAATTCAAGGTAATATCCATGAGTTAACTATACTCAATTAACAATAACAATCAAAAGACAGAGATCAGATGATCCACCTTTTATAGGGTTCCCGTTCAGAAAAGCACCTTTTCCATGGATTCCAGTGAAAAGCTACATGTGCCATTCTAAAACTTCAATTTTCATACCAAGAAAGGGGGAAGCAAATAAAAACTCTTAAAAAGTGTATAATTTAGGTCTAATTCAACCTCTCACAAAATCGACTTACAAGTACGATTTGCTCATATATACTATAATTTAGTCATATTTCTGTTCGATGTGAAATTCCAACAAAAACAATTAACCTCTCCACACCAATACCAATATTACTAATAGAAAGTAAGTTATAGATTTTAGGTCCTAAATTAATTACTTCAACGTCACTAGTCCTCAACAAATCATTGCAAATACGTTAAAGCCATTGAAATACTATTTATAAAACATGAGAACATATTGATTGAAAGCTTTGCCCAACAATCTGAATTTGCATGATAACCAAAAATAAAAACAATACATGTATCATAACGGGAATGGATTCCCTCGTGTTGAACCTTCACATGAGTAAATAATTTGAAAATTTTGGGTCTATCTTTCTCTTTAAGTGTACATAAACTTTAATATGATTCTACCTGTTTAATCTCCAAGAAGAGAAAGATAAAAAGTACACATGATATGTGAAAATTCAATAGAAGATAGGATTCGTTTACTTATAACAACGTTTACCATTGAATAATACACATGTTTCAAACGTCAGGAAATTTGGAATGGCGTTGTGGTCAGACTGTGGTGCCAAAGAAAGGTTCTCACCTCATTGATGATAGGATTGTAAACAACACCAACTGTAGGAATTTTTCGAATCGTAAGACCGATGGATACACAAACAAAAGGGAACCTAGAAAAGCAGAACTGTAATCAGTCCATAGGGAAAAGCCAATGTATCAGTTAAAACATCAGACCAATATTTACCCATGAACAAAATTAGTAGTTCCATCGAGAGGATCAACTATCCACGTGGGCTCATCAGTCAGTTCCGCATTGCCACCAGCAGCTGTGGTTTCTTCCCCGATGAACTAAAAAAAAAAAAACTTACAATGACGTCAAGAAGATATTCCATGCAAGGCCAACTCAAATATGATTGTGTGGAAAGTTGAGGGAGAGATGAGTGAACCTTGTGAGAGGGGTAAAGTTGCTTGAGATGATTAAAGATGAGATCTTCACATGCTTTATCAGTTTCAGTGACCAAATCAACCTAGTAAAAGTAAAAAGGTTATTATTATACCTTCGATCGTCTACTTACAGTGCAAATGTCAAAGTTAGAAATGAAGACAAGGCAGGAACCTGTCCTTTGTGCTCCACGTTCTTGGTCTGATAGAAACCTTTCCGAATAATCTGCAATGAAAATCGAATTTGACGATCGAAAGAGATGAAACTAAAGAGACATAAACAGAAAGAGATTGGAATGGGGAACAACCTCGCCAGCCTTGTGAGCAGCGTCGACCGCAGATGCGAGGAATTGGGAGAGCGAATCTGTGTTTGCAATGAAAATCAAAAGATTGCAATACCATTTAACATTCGCAATTATTAAAATGATTCGATCCTAATCGTACCACTGTCACCCATTTTGTTCCTTCGCAAATCAGAGTGAGAACTTCAACCGCACACTGCTCTCACTCTGAATCAGAAGCGCAGTTATATAGCATGTTCAGTTCCATTTCCCATTTTCTCCTCATTCGAATTTTTCTTTATTTATGAAAACTCAAATTTGCCCCTAAATTATTTTATTTTTCTTAAACACTTTATTAACATTTGTCTCTCAATTTCTCATGTGAATTCGTTCCGCTTTCTCTTGTCTATTTTCGATTCTTGTCCTCGTGCCGTGAATGAGAAGAAAAGAAAATATGGAATGCATTCTTTCTTGGTTTCTCTCACGAACCTTCTTTCACTGTCTCTCACCAACAAATGGTGAAGGAATTCCGTATTTTATTTTATTCTTTGACAAATGCAAGAACTATGCCATTTTGTCTATTCCTTTCCTTCGATTCAACACTAGGCACTTATATAATCCACATTAGGAACTGTTGTCTATCATTATCCCTTGTGATATGAATCAAGCGAGGAGGCATGGACACCAATAGGTTTACGTCTTATAGGGTTTGTATCTTCTCATTGATTTTCTCTCGAAATACTTAAAGTGTATCAGAGCTTAGTTGTGTGGTGATCGACTTAAACGCGTCTCTGTATCGAAAGTCTTCTTAATAGTGGGTCAGGTAAATGTGTTCCGTTAGAAAGAACGACGTTACGGAAGATGGATACTCGATACTTAGCTCGAGGGTGAAGTGTCGATATGAAGGGATTCACTTTTTAGAGGGAAATTGATGGAAATCCAAGTGTAAGTCTAAATTCCACATTGAATAAAAAAAGAAAGTTGAGTATCATATAAGGATGAAGACCCATAAACCTATTGTCTTAAGGTTTTAGATTAAGAGTGGTGTCAATTCCTTATATGTGGATTGCATTCATATCTCATTAGTGTTGTATTTCCCAAGTGAACCTCTCTCGAAAGAACCAACAGTAGTGCAGTACGAAAAAGGGATACTCGATAGTTAACTCGGAAAAAAGGATCAATGTGAAGGATTGCAATACGAATAAGGGGGTATCCAAGAGTGGTGCAATACAAAAAAAATACTCTCACCGGTTAACTAAAAGAAAAAGTATCAATGGGAAGGATTCACACTTGAGAGGATATTCTATTGTTACTTGGATGTAATTAAATTTCGTTCTTTGAAATGAGTATGGTTGATAGTTTGTTATTAAATTAGGAGTGAACCGTTATATAATGTTATAATTAAGTCTAATTTAATAATAAGTTACTTTGATACCTCAAATTTTGAATTATCTTGATAAAATTAAGATTAGGTTATTTAATGCTCTTATGTCTTGGTATATTGAAATTGATTCTCTATGATAATTCTAAAGTTGGAATTTTTAGATGTAACTTACATGTTAGTTATTGGGGTATTTTGTTGTTAGATGTTCCCATATTCAATTTATAATAGTCTATGTATGAGTTTTTTTTTTTTATTGTTATTGACTAAGTTTTGTTCGAGAGGAATTTAACAGGTATAATGACACGAGAATACTTGAATTTCGTTAAATTATAAGTATGTGGTTTTGTTGATATGCATAATTTATTTATCGAATCATTTTCGTTCGACAATTTCCACCCAAAAGTAATGGGAAAATTTTGGTGAAATTTGCTTAATGAATTTTCAAAATTCACTCTATGAATATCTTATGAAGATAGTGTGGTTGTTAAATTATTGTATATTTGCTTTTGAAAAATATTATATTGTGAAATAAGTAGTTGCTAAAGAAACAACTTATCTCGTGTTTTGCGATAATGTATATTAAATTACGAAGTCATTAATGGTATAAGTTATTAAATTTGGATTTTATTAGTATTCCAATCATATAAATAGAGATATTAGAAGTATTTATATATTATTATTACTCAACATAAAAAGTGTTAATAGCTATAATGATTTTTCTGTGAAATTATATCTGAGTAAGTATATTCTAAAGAATATTCCAAAAACTTTTCTTAAGTATCTCCTCTAAGTTTTCTCTAACCATAGAAATATAATAATAATAAAAAAAAAACTAACATCTATTTATATACTTATAATCTCTGAAAACCAAATTTAATTCACTCTTTCTTTCTTAATAGCCCACTTTTATTTTATTCTTCGAGTACGACTAATGATATTATATCATTTTATTAGCGTAAACATATTCGCTATTGTATTTGTGTATATAAATTTTTTAAACATACGTAATATTATATCTGATGATATTGTAATGTTATTAAGTTAATATATAAAATAAAACTATATTTATTAAAAGTAAAGTGAAATATATAAAAAAATAAAAAATAATTGTTAATAAATAAAAAAAAAGAGAGAAAAATTGAGATAGACAAATTTTATAAAAAACATATAAAAATAACAATTAATTTTTAAAATTTTAATAAATAATTATACTTTAAAAAATAAAATTAAAATTTTAAAATATCGACACAAAAGAAAAGAATTATATATTGTTATAAATTTTAAGAAAAAAAATGTTACATTAAATGATATAATGCCGAGCCACCTTTTTCAAAAAGTTTTCTTTCTCGTCGCTTATTTTGTGTTACCAAACAAGAAAATGTTTTAGTTGATTGAAAAGGATGGGGAAAAGGATATTTAAAAGAGTTAAAAGACAAAAATTGAAATTGCCTCGTTGCTTTGTCTCTGAATCCAAATGGTAGGGCAGAAAGTTAAGAAGACATTGTTTTCAAGGCAACAAAACAAAAAGTCCATTTATGGGGGACCCTTAACCAGGAATTCCATCTTAACTCACAAGAGTCTAAAAAATTTAATTTTCCAATATTTAAAAAAATTATTAATTGCTATCATCATCACATTATAAATCGTTGTCAATAATAAATTTATTATTTTTTAATAATCATTTGAAAAAGTTATATCTTTAATTATTTCTAATTAATGAGAAATATAAACATTTTATATGGGGACCACAGTTTAATGTATATTGTGGGCGTCAGAAGTTCTACACGATCAATTGATTAAGAATCATTGATATATATTTTTATAATTTTATTATAAAAATTAATAAGTGTCGTTCTTCTTTTTCCTTTTACAACATGAGATTATCTATCCATATAACGACTGAAAATAATTTAACAAATATATTTTACCATGAAAGATAAAACTTATACTTTTAAAACAAACCAGTTGGGCAAGAAATTGTTCAATATTCAATAATTCAATCTTGCTCTAACTCATAATAATAAAAAAAACAGATAGATAACATAATATTAAATAAACATACCAAACTTTGTAACTCAAACACACATAGTAGATACTTTCATTATTAGCTTCCACAAGTCAAAGTACTTACCTAATCGATTTAAAATAAGATTAAATATATCATAATACTTATTAAAGACTGAATTTCAACAATACGACCAAAAATAAAATAATTTTAAAATATAATTAAGAATAAAATAAGAATATAACTTTTATAGAAATAATTACCAAAGTATTTTGATTAATTGTTATGTTTATGTTTATATATATATATATATATATATATATATATATATATATATATATATTTTAAAATAATAATAATGTCGCAATAAATATTTTTCATTGACCTCACCGTATATTTTGTCAGCTTTCAACAGTTTTTCAATCTTTTTCTGGCACAAACATGTCACCGGTTCATGAAATTTTTTAGTGCAATTGACTCATCCAATTCAGTCTTAAGAAAAGTGGAAAAGATTAAAACGCACTAACCATGTTAGTTTTTTTACATACTTACTTGACATCTGTGACTGTAAAATAAAGCTTCTAAGTTGCACCATTCATTGTATTATTCAAATTACTCCTCCCACTCAGGTATAAAATGCTCCCTCACTGGTATAAGGATTTTATCAAGTGACTTTTTTCACTTCAAAAGATGCTAACCCTTACATAAATTTTCTTGATAAAATGTACTTTGATGTAAAGTGGATTTTTCTCTACAATACACCAGAAGGCCAAAATGAAGAACTAACAGAAGAAATTTGTCATACAATGAGTAAGAATATTACATGACCGAGTACAATATACAAACCAGCTGGTAGGTAAACCATTATAACACCAGAAGGTCATATACTGCTACTGCATGTAGTTCATTTTAGTAATTTATTTATTTATCTACGAATTACAGAAACGAAATTAAATTTCGGAATGGAAACACTGGAATTTGTGTTGAATGTAGGTCTCATCTTGATGAAAACTAAAAGAACTATAACAATAGACAATTATATAAAGTAAAATATCGCAATGCAACTTGTCACCTGACACAATCTGAAGCTCAAGCAACATCTCTCGGTTCAAGAGCTGCAATTTCTCTAATAACTTGAGCTTTGTCAGCTTCAAACTGTTCATCCTCTACAAAATCCCAATAAATGTGACATCATGAGAACACAATACTAAGAAAGTAAATACAAACTCTTAAGAAATGGCATCACTTCCTTCCTTACCTTTAGCTATTTTTAAGTCACCCAAAAGTCTAAGAAGCTTGCTTCGGTTTGCAACAAGTATGCTGATGATATCAGCTGGTTTCTTTTGGTTAGCAACAAACAGCTGCATGACAAGAACAAATCAATATAGAGAAGCATAATTTGGAAGGTATTAAGTTAGGAAGAACGTTTCAAAATGTGGACCAATATGTAAATGTAACTATAATACCTTGAAAACATGAAATGCTTCAATCTGTATGCTCTTGCTTGACTCCTGCAGAAAGATATGAGCAATGACCCATTAAATGCTTTTACAAACATAACTAAAATTCTGAATTTTCTGTTCAACATTAAAATATATATATATATATATATATATATGCTCATCAGAAACTCAACATTATCATATCAATGTTTAGCAATTCATTACGTTTAGACAGGTGGACTACTAAGAAGTCACTTTAATATTTTAATAAAAATTAAAACACTGTCGACACAAAAACTGCAACTGAAACTAAACACTATCATATAATAATATTTTTCCTTTTTAGCTTTTGTGTGGGGGAGGACACAAGAAAGGCAGTTGAGAAGATAAGTCATGAAGTTCTAGAGAAAGGACCATACTCGTAGAAGATTCATTAAAATCCTTAAGTTGTCTCGTGAGCTGACATATTGTGTCATTACGGCTGAATTTGAGCGATCAAGTAACATATCTCCCAGCACCTGCAAAAGAGGGATAAAAGAAATCACTCAACCAATATACATGAATAGATTCAATTATAGAACAAGAATACAAGTAGCAATAGATGACATATAATAGCAAAGAGTTGAACAAACTCAAACCTACTACAACCAAAACAAGTTAAGATTTATGAAAACATTTTCAAGAGGATAATCTCACAGTCTCAGACTTCTCATTCTTGCATTATCAAATTAGAGTTGAGATGAATAACAAACTTAGATCATACCTTGACAGCTTGACGCCTTGTAATATAATTGGAAGATTCCAGCAGCTTAGAGTTATATTCATAAAAAAACTGTAATTAACCACACAGACAAATGAGTAACAGCCGGTGGCAACTACGATGATAATATAAAGTATCATCCCCTACCAAAACAAACGTTAAAAAGTGGTGGCTTTAAACTAGATTCCAAGATCACGGCGAGTAAACACACTTGTGTGGTTATGTATATACGAGATAGAGCCAATACAAAATAAAGCATGTCAAGATAAACAGATAGACTTTCTAATACAATCTATGCAACTGATAGAAAGTATTGCCCCCTCCCAGAAAAACGTTAAAAAGTGGTTGCTTTAAACTAGATTCCAAGAACAGGGTGAGGAAAAACACTTCGGTGGTTAACAATCATAAACAAAATGCTGTTATGCATTTACAACTGTTCTTTGAAATAAGTTTTAAGTTTTATTACACAATATTTTAAAAGTTATTTTCTCCAATAACAAATTTCGTATAACTTAAACTTCAAAAAATAATTACTCATTTTTCATAATATCAATGTAAGAGTTACCAAAGAACTAAAGTCATAATCTAAATGTGACCCCCTAGTACCAAACCACATACTATTACCATAAAACCTTCACAAATCAAGCATTCCTCCAATGAATCTAGCACCAAGAAGAATATTGCAAGAAGTGAAATATACACATTTGTGTAAACTTAAAAAATCATCGATTTTCTATTTAACTTGAGTGGGGTAACCTACCCATTCATAATTCTTGGAAAGGAATTCGGCAACTGTAGATTTATGCCTCATCAAGAGCTCCTGCAACAATATGACATGATATAACTCTCAACTTTCCCTAAAGAAGGGGCATGATACCAAAAACGAAAAAAATACCTTAAATGTAGCTGCAGCATCTGCAGCTATGTCAAAATTTGGAAGTTGAATGTAGTCAAAAAACTTCTTCATATGAGGTGAGTCCAGAACATATCTGATATAAAGCAAATAATTAAAGCATCAAAAGTCACAACTCATAGAAGTCATACTAGAAACAAATATAATGCATAGGCTGTCTCTGATTTTTCTTCATCTATTTATGCTTCAGTTACCATAGGGGCTGCCTACACAATACCATTATCGTGTAGCAAATAACATATATATGTAAGTATTGGAATCAATGGCATCACCAATATGACTTCAAGATATAAAACTATTCTAGCATGACCCAAAACCATGGCCAAAATTATTGTTTCCATCAGCGAACATTAACTGCTTTAAATTTGAAATCACAAATAAAAAGAACCGTTGAATCTATATGCTCCTTCCCCTTACTTCGCAACAATCTGGTGTCTTATGCACTCTCTCAACATCGCCCCGTAGTGTAAAGCCATGTCCATGTTTTCATAGCTACAAAAGGAAACAACAGAGCTTGTCAATAATATCATTAGATAATCAACAGAGGGCGAGCACAATTTTACAAAGAGCAAAACAAGAAACAGAAGTCACATGATCACGGTTAGATACACAACAGTACAGACTTTCACCTAAAGAACGATTGACTATAATCAACTGGCACCACAATACTAAATTTATATTAGATCAAAATAGCGAATGTACCTACTAACTGGAAAGCCAGCCAGAAAAATTAAAAAGACAAACACGAAGGAAACAAAATGTTCGTCCAACAGTTGCAGCTTACCCAGATACCAACACATCCATGAGATCTAAATTTGTCTCCAAGTAATCGGAAGCGATGAGCTTAGACTGAACCTGCTGTCTCTGTAAATTGGCAACAATTTGAGTGGCATCCTTCCGAGCCTGCAAAATTCGAACAACACAAAACAAGAATTACCGAAAGAAATGAGATAATTAATTAAATAAACGGTGACGCCTGTATCAAGCAATTACCTCCAAGTTTAATTTGGGAAGACATAGGATAAGGAGGCGCAAGGTGTTTTCCTTGAAGAATTCCTGAGTGAGCTGCGCGCAAGCCTCGGGAACCGGTTCGGATTCGCTGTTCCCATAGAGAATTGTCTTCAACTCCCGGAGGTTTTTGGTGAGTTCGGCCGTCTGCAGAAAAGAGAAGAGAAAAAGTGAAAAATGATAGGAGCCGGAAAATGAGAGGTGCGATGCGAGAGCGAAGGTTCATACCTTGTCGTCATCGCGGTTGGTGAGACGGAGAAGATCTCGGGTGTGGCGAACGATGTCGGAGGGAGTGCGGGGCTTGGGCTTGAAGAGGCTCTTCATGCTGGGAGAATCCGGAGGGGAAAAAGCCACCGCCGGCTCCGACGAAGAGCCCCTCCGAGGCCCCTTCGGTTTGGACACGCACACTCCTATCTCCGCTTCTTCTTCTGTTACCTTATCCGATTCCGATGGTCAAATTTCAAATCTCAACGTTCCTTCATTCACTCACGCCACTCTCCTATCCCTTCACGTGAATTCACACCTTTCTCATTTTTTCTCTCATCCTCTTCATCCTTCTACCGTCTCATTCATTCCTCCATCTTCACTTCTTTTCTTTTTTTTTTTTTTTTTTTTTTTTTTTTTTTTTTTTTTTTTTTTTTTTTTTTTTTTTTTTTTTTTTTTTTTTTTTTTCTTTTCCTTCCTTTTTCTCTTTCTTTCTATTTCTGTCTCTTTCGATATTTCCCTTCCCTGCCGATTTCAACAACCAAATCTATAAACAAAAGACAATACCTCCCTCTCTATGTTGTTGACGCACCTCTTACTATATTCGTTTTTTTATTTATTGAAATAGAAAATGAAAAAAATTTGATGAATTTTGCCTTATTAAGTCGCGTTTGGAGGGAAAGACTAATAAAGGAAGTGAAAAAGAAAAATAGATGAAAAAAAATGTGATTATTTAAATTAAGAGAAATATACTGAAGATCATATAGGCCAAGAAATTTTTTGAATATTTGGTGGAATGAATTTAAAACAAAAAAACTGGGAAATTATATATTTATAAAAGTACTGTATTATTATAAGTTAATTTTAAGTAAATATTATATTATAAATTTATTAAAATTATTTGTTTTTATTATTTTTATTATTGTTAAATATTTTAATAATTATTATTTATTATTTTTAATTATTTGCTTGAAATTTTTAATTTATTTTTACTTTTATTTATATATTATTATTATTTTATTATATTATCTATATTTACTGCTAATGAAAGAGATTATATTTTTTGTGTACACTGTTAAATTCAACTAATTAATCATAATAAAAAAGTAAGTTTTTAATTTTACAATTTTAATAAAAAAAAATCAGTTCAAACAATAATTTATAATGAAAAAATTATCTATAAAAAATTATAAAATTATATACTAATACTAGAATTATTTATTTATTTATTAATATTTTTCTTTCAATTATTAAAAATATTTTTGTAATTTAATAAAAAAAAATCTATAACAAAAGAAAGATAAATACATGTGTAATATATAACATGTCTTAATTGAGTTGAACGAGGTGAATTGAGAGTGAGAAAAATTAAAATTATTCAAAAAAATTAAATAGTATACAAAATAACTGTCTTCTCAATTCATCTATATAAAAATCAAATGTTTTGTGTTACATCTATACACATTAAAATACTATAAAATATATTAAAATAATTTTTTTTTTAAATTTATGCATGTTAATTTACATCAATATTCATATAATTTAAATTAAATTTATATTTTCTTATGTTTGTAATGGATTTTATCAATACTTCGCATGTTATAATGCTATAATTTCTAAATATACCTTTAGTTATAATATATTTTCTAAAATACACTCATCTTTTATGTATATATATATATATATATATATATATATATATATATATATATATATATATTATTATATATTATATTTTTAATATTTATATATATATTTTTAATTAATATAAAATTTATATATATATTGTACTTTTAATATTAATGTAAATTAAATTTACATGATGAAGCAAATATTTTATTACTTTGAAATTTTAAATTATTAATTAATGAATTTACTGATATATATATATATATATATATATATATATATATATATATATATATATATATATATATATATATATATATAAAATAACTTTAATTTTAAGAAAAAATATTTTATCTCACATTTGAAAAACATGTTATGTATTAGATTCATAACAAACAAAAGCAAAATAATTATCTTTCTTCTCTAGCAAATTCTTAAGCACAATCCTTCTTCATGTGTCTCTTTTTTTTACAAAAGAAACATTTAGACTCCTTTTTATAACTACATTAACAAACATCATTCCTTCTTGATTAACTTAATTCTTCTTATTTTGTAGAATAGTAGGTAAGTTCACCATTTGACTTTCCTCCATTAGCAACCTTCCTCTTTTTTAACACACGTGGTCACTAATTTATTAATAGACAACTTTTTATCTTAGGTGTGTTATAAGCAATTTTAAAAGGAGCATATTGATAAGATACAATATACAAAATATAATATACCAGAAGGGAATTAAACATGGTAACTTCTAAGGCCACAACATTCCTCATGCGCATGACGTGATTACATATTCCTTTAATCTCGGTGAGTGTTAAGAATGAAAATTACATGATAATAGTGTTGGTAAGAGATTTATCAAATATGATGAATTTTTCATTGTCATGTTGATCAACAAAACTTCAAATAGTAGCAAAAAGATGATCTTTATTAAGTCACAAAGTGACAATTTAACATTTCCCACTTTTCATATAGATCAACATCTAGAGTGTTGGTCTCAATAAGAACGATGATTCTAGTTTTCTAATTTCTAATAGCATAATCAACGTTCATCCAACCTAAATGGGGAAGAACTTTCTCTTCTAAAACTTATGATTATACTTTTTTTTAGTTTGATACCATAATGGATATCATAAATGCAAATACATGTATTAAAGAATGAATCCAGTGACATAAAACTTACCCACGGACTAAAGTATTAGCCAATTAAACTCGTATAACTAAATGATAAAATTATTATGTTTTACCAATTGACTTGTATATTGATTATGGACTAAAGTCTTACTCAATTAGGCTTATATAACCAAATGATAAAACTATTATGTTTGATCAATGCAAATACCTATTAATAAATCTAGTGACACAAAACTTGCTTGTGGGAATAAAATATTATTCAATTAGACTTATATAACAAAATGATAAAATTGTTTTGTTGATGCAAACAGATTTTAATGAATGAATCTAGTGACATAAAACTTGTATGTGAGCTAAAGTCTTCGTAGACTCATTTAATCAAATGATAAAACTATATATTACGTACCAAATATAGTACATGTAAAAACATATAGTACATACAATATAGTAAATAGTAATATAGTAATATAATACATATGTCAATCCTTAATGAATTTATACAATAATTCATATAAAAGACCTTGTTTGACCATTATACCACTAAATATTTTACCTTAAAATATGGATATAAAACAAAATTATATATTCCTCATTGTTTTAACAAAATAAAAAATGAATTTTAATTTCATCATCGTAAATAATTAGCCCTCCCACTGTCTAAAATGTCTAAAAGAAATGGTGTCAATTGTCATAAGCAAGTGGTATTGTTCTACTTAAGTACACAAAATACATCTCGGAGTCCTTAGAGCAATATCGGCACAGCTTCGAAGGGTCGATGCTTTTAGACCTTTTGTACCCATAACAGCAATGCCGAACAATGGGTTAACGCGACCTCATCAATGATGACATCTCCACCACCATATATAAATAATTTTCTAGATAATAGTTATCAAATACAAAGTTCAATATAATAAAAAAAATTAAGTCGCCTACATTAAGTTAAATAATTTTCTTTCATATTGATATGTAGAAAAAATGGTACAGAATTTACAAGTATTTAGTTAAATAAATTGAATTCAATTTATAAATAATTTTTTAATATCATTTCATTTTATTAAGAGAATTACTTTATATTTATTTTACAATTGTAGTAGTTGCTTTAAGAAGTAGTAATTGATCGCCACAACTACAAACTTTTCTTCCAAAATGTGAAGATCCCACTTGCGCAGAAGAAGACGAAGACGATGGACCACCCTTCGACCCAACACTCCTTTTCATTTACAAACCCTAAAACACAAAAAATTCTCAAATAATCAAATGAACCTACCTTATGTTGATCAACAAATTTTGAGCACTTCAATATTCTATGATGGCGTGGTAATGGCTTTCTATTTTCGTACCTTCAGATTTCAACATCCTCATCTTTCTTCCAAGCTCTTTCTCTTCGATGGATTCACAAAACTTCACAAACCTATCGGCTCCACACTTTAAAATGCGAACTGCACGTGCTCAAATTCACGCATTTAAAATCTTTATTATACAATATTAATTAAACAAATTAAATAAATGAAGAAAAAAAAATAATTTAACACGTGTCGTCAGATGACCAGCCTAGGTGGAACGTCGTTTGCCACGCAGACTTAACGCCATTCACAAATTAAGGACTAAAATCAGTAATTCTAAGATCACAAGGACCAAAATGGTTTAACGTTTAGAGAGGGACCAATTTCAAAAAATGATAATAGTTAAGGGACGAAAAACATAATTAACCCAATATTGATTTCTATAAGAGTTGATAGATAACTGTATTATTAAATGAATTATAACTTTATTGATTATAAGTTAATTTCTACTTTATTTAGTAAACAAAATTAATACGTTTTATGTTATTTGTGTTTTTTAACAGATATGGTGATAGTATCGACATAAATGGTGATGATCAGATAAATATAAATAAAATAAATTTAATATAAATAATTTTTTAGATAATTGTCAGTAGTTCATTGTTATAAAAAAAGTTAAGTCGCTTAAGTTAAATACTTTTCGTAATATTGATATGCAGAAAAAAAAAATAGTACATAATTTACAATTATTTAGTTAAATAAATTAAATTCAATTTATTAATAAATTTTTAATATCATTTTAATTTTTTAAGATAATTAGGCTAGTTAAACCAAAGTACAAATAGACTCCTTAATCATAATTTAAAAATCATATTTTATGAAGTAATTAATAACGTATTTATTGACATTTATTATGTGATATCTTAGACTCACATTTTACGAAGTACATTTATAACATATTTATTGACATTTGTTTATTGATAACGTATTCATAATATATTCAACTTAGGTTAAATGTCAAGTTGAATCATCGTGATTTGAAGCCCAACCTTAGTCCACTAGATAAAAAATCGTGCAAAATTTATAGTCAAATTGGAAAAAGACAAAGCTCAAGCCAAAGATTAAGGTGAGACTAGTGTGAATGTTAATATAAGACTCTTAAAGACAATAGTCGAAACATGTTGACTTGAATCAACACTCAATACAGTCTATCATAACTTAGACCAAAGATCAAAACTAATCGACTTGTTTAGATTGAAAGTCGAATGAGACTCACTTGGACTAAAGTAGAATGAAGTAAAAAAATATAATTTATTCTTCTTCTTTTTTAAATTATTTTCCTCTACTTTCACTTACTACATGATCTTATCGTACTTTCAACATAATTTATTACACCCTTTTGCCCTTTTGCTACCTTCAGACTTTGTAAAAAAGTCAACTAAATTATACTAATTTGGCCTTCTAAAAACAATTTCGAAGATGGGATTTACAAATTTAGTTTTATAATTAAGATTTGGGCTCTTCAACATAGCCTCCTACAAAATTCTCCCCCAAATTGAACAATGAAAACGCAAATATTCAATTTCAGAAAAAATCTTAACACGCGAACGCAATGAATAATAAAATAAGATTCACAGAACATCCAATTTACCTAACCTAACATACGATTTTATTAGTGTATATAATAAGATAGAAGAAGATAGATAGGCAATACGAGACAACAGAGACATTAAGCACGAACAGGAGTAAAGGAAGTGAGATTCCTGAAATGCTGCCACACTTTCTCCCACACAATTGCTTCGTAGTTTTTGGAAGAAGAACCGTCGGTGGCGGCGAGGGTAAGGCGGTAGTTGACTCCTGCAACTGCCTGAGTCTCGCCCTTCAACACCTTCTCCAACTTCAGTTTGTGACCGGATTGCTTAGCATACTCCGTAACGGCGTAATCTGCTATCTCCTTTACGTGAGGGTCGTCGATGTTCTTGATGGGACTCCACCCTCCGCTCATACTGTTCTTCCTCGCAACCGCGGAAGCGGAGAGAACAAACATCAGAAGAATAAGGCACCGGAGAAGTTTCATCGTGGCGCACCTGACCGGTAACTGTTCCTTATCTCTCTTCCTCTTTCTCTTCCTTTAACTTTAACTTGAAAACGCTATGCTGTGAATTACAATTCTTTCTAGCGCTGGTTCTAATTTATAGCAGAAGTTCGTGTGAATGGGAAGCTTTTTTATGGGTCGGATCACACTATGGATTTGGCCCATAACAATAAAAGCCCATATAAAACATAACATGATAGTTGAAGAATGCAACAACCTAATAGCATAAGTGCAGCAGAATTTTATTTTTTTTTCTTTAAAAACAGTCAACGTACAAAATACATACGTTAGTTACATTGTAAAAATATTACCAAAATAGAGTATAATAGTTGAAAGAGCACAATTTTCAACAAAAACAAAATTCAAAGCTGATTTTTTTAAATTAATTTTTTTTCTAAACTCAAAATGAAAGGTCAAAATATGTAATTTAAATATTTAGAACAAAAATATATCTAAAAAGGAATATATGTATCTAGGGATTAGTAGGTTCATAAAGAATTCTCCCTAGACATATAATACAGATGTCATGATATTTTATTTCAAGATGAAACCAATCTTTTAAATACTATTATAAAATGTGTTTAAAATGTTAAAAAAATTGATTAAAAGAAATAAATTGACACATCTATAAAAATGAATGACTAAATTAATAAAATTTAAAAAAAAAACTATTAATATAATATTAAGTTTTTATTTTACAAGACACAAAATCAATTTTGTATCTTGTATTTTATTTTTATATAGTTGTATGGAACATTTTTATTGGTGAAATATTATTAGTGGGATAAAAAAAATTAAGGACGTGGTAAATTGGAAGGCGTTAATTGAAAGAAGAAAAATAAATTATGTATACCAGTGGACTTCATTTAATAATTATAATGAAAAGAAAAAGTGGATTGCAAATGACCTAAATAATACGGTGTAACGTATTTCAGTTACCTTTACCTAAATGAAACTTTTTTTCTTTTTTCAGAACACGTCTTTTCAAAAAGCTACGTTGTTGTTTTTATTTGGTTTAATTATGTCTTTGGTCTCCATTTTAGAGTCAAAATGTCAAAATGATATCCAAATTTTTGAAAGTCTCAAAATGGTCCCTTTTTTGTTGAAATGTCTCACGTTTGTCATTGCCGTTAAGTCAAGGTTGACGCCGTTAGAAGGAGTGTCACGTTTCAGTTCCTCGATTTTTTGAATTTTTTTATTAATTTTTTTTTTGATTTTTTTTTATTTTAAATTTTTATTTTATTTTTTTAAAAAAAATCAAAAAATTGTCACGTGTCAAGCTGTCATCGTGTCACGTGACAGTGATAGTGACACGTGTCAGTATTACGCCACGTGTCATTTTGTTAGTCTCAATTTGGTTCTTTATTTTGATTTGTCTCAATTTAGTCTCAATTTTTGTAAAAATTAGCAATTTTGTCCCCCTTCAAATTGAAACAAAATTTAATTTTATATAAATGTTATACAAATATTTTTATTAAATTTGATATTTTTATTCAAATTGATATTTTTATTATATATTTTTAACATAGCTAA
>Ga0214545_1004152_pt1 | contig 27239 bp, 15 predicted proteins | sample CNSS4metaG_FD_160064 | JGI IMG/M metagenome (GOLD analysis project Ga0214545, IMG submission 160064) | Root nodule microbial communities from cowpea collected in UCLA plant growth center, Los Angeles, California, USA - CNSS4 | ecosystem: Host-associated > Plants > Roots > Nodule | place: USA... | reverse complement strand
ACACCCACACACACCCACACACACACACACACACACACACACACACACACACACACACACATATATATATATATATATATATATATATATATATATATATATATTTACTTCAATATTTTTATTATATTGGCAATACAAATACTTGTATGCTTTTCAACTAGAATATTCCTCCATAAATATTTATTCATACACATTAATACAATGTTACTTTACATACGTAACATAATTTATGAATAGAAAAAAAAAAACAAAAAAACATACATCACATAAACCACTAATGTCGTGTTGATAATGTTACTTCCTTCCTTCATGTGCTTCACACCGTATCTGTGTTTATGAAACTAGGAATGTTAAACAGTTACCCTATGTTCTCACTTAAAAAAGTTACTAATAGTATGAGTGATTTAAAAGACTGAATTGGCCTCTTGTCTTACTTACACTACAAGAAAATGTCTCATTAGTAACCAATTTTAGTAAACAAATGTTGTTAGTCATTATAGTGACAAATTTAGGTACTAATTTACAAAATTAAAAATTATTGGTTACTATAGTCACTATTATAAATAAAAATTTATAATTGGTCACTAAATTGGTCACTAATTAATTAGAGACCAATTTAGGTACTAAGTCATTTTGGTAGCCAAAACCTAGGTAGCTAGTTTTTAAAGACCAATTTCCTTTGGTAGCCAAAACCTTGGTAGCTAATTTTAAAAATCAATTTAGTGACCTAATATTTTTTTTTATTCATAATAGCAACTATTTTAGTAACCAATAATTTTTTACTTTGTAAATTAGTCATTGTAGTTACTAATAACTTTTGTTCACTAAAATTAGTTACTAATAACACATTTTCTTGTAGTGTTAGTCATGAAGAAGTAGGAAAAGATATTAGTTCATAAAACCATCTCCAGTCTTTTATCATCAATCTCTTTAAACAAATCAATTTTGAACTACACAACTAAGTTGTTCACCAAAACATCAATGCAGTCATAAGCACTAACCAATTCATCCACCACTCTCTTGCAATTTTCTTCGTAACCCAAATCAACAACTATAGCCATTGGATCTTTAGCATTAGCATGCTTAGCTTTTCTTATAATTTCAAATGTTTCTATGTCATCTATGTCTTCTTGCTGATAATTGGCATTATTATGTTTTATTTTTTGTTTATTTTTATCTTTTATTGTTATTTTATTATTATATTTTTAGATATTTTCGATTTTACTTAATAAAATTAGAAAAGATAAGTATTTGGTTCACATATTTAATATTTTGCATATATATGGAAATATAAAAGAAATTAAGAAGAATATCAACAGGAAGAGATATTAATAAAGTTGGTTATTCCAGTACAAAATCAAATACAAATCTCAAGCCTAGTCCAATTATGAAAAACCCCTTTAGGGGAAAAAACCCCCCTTTACGGAGAGAGGGAAAATAAATACTTTTGGGAAGGAGGAAACTTGACTTAAAAGGAAAGAAGGTAGAGGCACATTCTAAAGGTTGGAGGCATTCATCTTTATCATCATTCTAGTATTCAGAATGTTAAGGAGTAGCTTACTCCTTTATTCATGGGTGTTGGGTATAATGTATTCTTAACTCTTTGTGAATTCTACTATTCAGTATAATTATTTCCCATCACTTTGTGTTCTATTTTATTTAAACTGCATGATAATTATTGATTGCATATTTGTGGGTATCTAGACATAGACTACATCATTGGTCATTCTTAACATCATATTTTTTATCTTAATGCAAACACATAATAAAAATTGTTAGACATAGGATTTTTATTATTCAAGTTTAGACTTGTCAATAAGACATTACCACTTGTTACAAAAGATATGAATGCTAGATAGAGAGTTAGAAGTATATTGTTTAACGTTTTTGCTTTGAACTAAATCATGAAACTCAATCCTAATGAAGCGTTTATCAAATATTGCTGCACACCATATGCTTGATAAAATTACAAAAAGAATTTTATTTTTGTTTTTGTGAAATTTGTTGTCTAATTGAGTTGTGAATTGCAAGAGTTATCAAGTGTTTCACAAGTCTCTTGGGAAACGATACTTGGACTTTCCACTTTATTACTTATATGATTTGGTACACTTGCTAATTTAGTAACACTTGACCTTTCGTGTAAGTGAAGATAACAGTAGCACCTTCCAACGAAAACAAGTTACACACGTCTCTTCCAATTCCAGAGTTACCTTCAATTACCACAACCACCTTCCTCTGAAAATACATATAATCGATTAAGCAAAATCAAATAAAAGTACTTAATCACTACATATTAATTATATGCATGCATACTCGAAGTTTATTCGATTGTTTGTAATCTGAACTGCTATATTTGGGTGGTAGATTCATCAGATACTCTTTGCTAAGTTGTGTGTATTGCTTCTGAAGGGGGAAGTGCATTTGGAGGAGACGTGGATTAGGAGAAGCTAATTTATAAAGGCATAGTGAAAGAAAGAAAAGGTTAATTAAAGAAAAAAACACAAATTCCAACTCTTTCCTAGTGGAACTCAGTCTCTTCTTTACTATACATGATTGCTTGTATGGTTGTTGATGCATCCCACAATTGAAAGGATTAACTTGTATAAAGAGTATCATTTTGAATGACACCATTTCACATATAACTAAGGATGTTTCTACTAAGAACTTCACCAGTAAGATAAAACGAGAAAGAATAACTAAAATCTCTCTCTCTCTCTCTCACACCCCTTTTAGAATAAAAAAATAACCTATTTTATCACCATTATAGCATACAACTTAACAAGTCTAATAATAGTAAGAATCTAAGGACAAAATTTATTATTGAAACCAGAGCCACTAAAAATATTTAAAAGATTCTGCCAATGAAGAGTATCAAAAATTTTGTGGATATCCTATCAAGAACATTTTTATAAAGCCATAGAAGCAAAAATAACACAATTCTTAATATCTCTCCCTTTTGTATAAAATCATTATGTTTCTTCGAAGATCCTCATACCACAAACTAGGTACAAGCATACACAATACACAGTAGGCGCCCATCAACGATCCTCAAGCTATTTACTCTGCACTAAGGAACCTCTTAGGGCAGAGTAAGCAACCACTAGCAACCCTCGAACTGCTTACTCTGTACTAAGGAACCTGTAGTACATAGTAAGCGGCCATTAGCAACCCTCAAGCTTACTCTGTACTAAGAAACTCTTTAGTACACAGTAAATGACCATCAGCAACCCTTAAGTCACTTACTTTGTACTAAGGAACCTCTTAGTACACAGTAAGCGGCCATCAGCAATCCTCAAGCCTCTTACTCTGAATTAAGGAACCCCTTAGTACACAGTAAATGACCTCCAACAATCCTCAAGCCGCTTACTCTAAACTAAGGAACCATTTATTACATAGTAAGCAGCCACTAGCAATCCATTAGCCACTTACTATGTACTAAGGAACCCTTCAATACAGAGTAAGCGGCCACCAACAATCCTCAAGTCGCTTACTCTATACTAAGGAACCCTCAATATAGAGTAAGCGGCCACCTGCAATCCCCAAGCCGCTTACTTTATACTGAGGAATACCTCAATACGCAGTAAGCGACCATAAGCATCCAATTGGTACACAATAAAGAAACCTCCATAGTAGCACACAATCAACAATGTTCTACAAGTCGCACACAATGTGAAGCTATATGAATAAGAAATAATCATCCCTATCCACTCAGCTAACCTTGCGCCCCAAGAGTACCCAACCTCTAGATCCCACATGTTCGTTTACCGGGTACGAGTACCGGATACTCTAAACCTCCCACAGAGTATGCGGTATTCGGTCATGATGGCTCATAGGCGGCCTACTAGCAACTATTAAGGGTTCTTCTTGTAATTTTACTCACTTCTACTGGATTTAGAAATAGTTAAAAAGGTATTTTTAGGGTCTAAAAGCCCATTTCAGGTAGGACCCATAGGTAAAAAAGGTATAAATAACACATTGTTCTATGCATTGATTATGCATTTAAACATTCTCTGAATCCCTAATATCATCCGTGCTCACTTAAGCATCAAAGTGTATTTTGTAGGTACACTTGCATAGTCATCGGAGCTTCATTAGAGTAAGGAGAGATCAAGCCAGCAATCGAATACTAAAGCTACCCAATAGATTTATGAAGTACAACTTGGTCCCATAAGAACTACAATGCCACGTGTCACTATCACGCCAAATGTCATTGTCTTAATTTCAATTTGGTTCCTAAATTTTTTATTTTGATTCAATTAAATACCAATTTATTTTTAAAATTGAGTAATTTCATCCCTCCCCAAATTGAGACTAAATTTAATTTTTATATAAATATTATACTGATATTTTTATTAAAAAAATTAAGAATATTAAGTTTATTTAAATTTATATTTTACATAAAAGTGTTTTAGAATTCTGAATTTATTTGTTTTAAATTGTTATCAAATTATTTTAAAATTTCATATTTGAATTATAAAATTGTTATTTTTAAACCAACTCTAATATTTGTATAGAAATTATTGAATTTTACACATTTTAAAAGATACAATTTTGTGAATATAAATTCAAATAGTAAAGTATGATGTAATAAAATATTAATACAAATAAATTTCAAATTAAAATATAAATCCAAACAAAAATTAAAGAAACTTTAATGTGAAATATAGATTTAAATAAACTTAATCTTGTAAAATTACTTAATAAAAATATTAATTTAAATATAAAATATCAGTATAACATTTATATAAAAACTAAATTTAGTCTTAATTTGGAGAATGACAAAATTGCTTAAGTAAAAAAAAACTTAATTGAATTAAAATACAAATACAAAGACTAAATTAAAATTAAACAATGATACTTGAGGTGACAAATAACATTGTCATTGCCACACTCACATGACGCTAAATTAAACAATTTTTTATTTTATTTTTAAAGCATAATTAAAAAAATTAAAATTAGAAAAAAAGAAAAATACACAAACAAATATGTGTGACACACATCGTTATTGATATATTATTCAAGAAAAAGGTATAATTGCATCAAATTTTAGAAAATAGAAAACAAGTAATGACGCATAAAAATAAAGGATTTATTTGAAATTTTCCTACAAATGAAAAACATAACTCAACATAATTAAAATAATGAATAAAAAAAATCAATAGAGGTGGTTCTATGGGCGAATAAAAATGTTTGAATCCACTCTCTATTTTAAGATTGGTTCTGTTTTTAAGCACCTACCCATACCCCTTCGCGGTTATAAATAAGGCAGCTAATAAGCTATTTTCAAGTCAACGACCAAAAACATTAACTCATTTCAACGATTTGGTTGAATTGACCTTCTTCTTCTTCTTCTTCGTTCGGCTTCGTGCTTACTTGTCTTGTGGATCATGGTACCAGCACCAGTTGTATTGCAAGCTGTTGGAGCTTTGGGGAAACTACTGTCAATAGTGATGAAAATAAAAGAGGAAACGACCATATTCAAACGCACCTTGGAGGGCTTTCAACTCACTCTTATAGCATTAACTCCAGTGGTCAACGACATGGAACGCCTCAACCACGATCTGGGGCGTTCAAGGGACGAGGTTGAACCGTTGATAACGAAAATGGTATACGGGACGAATCTTGTGTGCAACTGTTCCAAAATCCAATGGTTCAACTGTGTGTCTAGGCGTCGTTACCTGGCTGAACTGAAGTTCCTTCAGGAATGGCTTCTGACGCATTTGTCCACGCTGGAGATGGCTCATTCTGTGAGAGATAAAATCGAGACCAAGAGGGATCAAAGATTGAATGAAGATGGAGAGGTTGGTACTGTTTCTATACTCGTTCTCCCTGCGCCGGATCTTTACCTTGCTTGGGGAGACACCGACTGGTATTGGACCTGGACTCATACTACACATCCCAGGTAATTACTATTTTTTTTTAATATATGGTTTAGAAGTTAACTTTTAATTTAATTATTAGTCAACATGAGATTTCCTACCTATATATATGTTTGTTATTATTATTGCTGGTACTATTTTTATAATCTATGTTTGCTAGTTATTTTATTATTGTTTGATATAGTTTTCCAGAGGTGGCAGAACTACGTAGTGTGTGTTGGCTGGAAATCAGGGGGTGGATAAAAACCAGCTCGTTGCACTCAAACCAGTCGTACGAGGCATACTTTGTGTTTAGCAAAGGAAGCAAAACCTTTGGGTTCGACAAGCAGGCCGTTGAGGTGTCCCTTAAGGTTGTCGGAGAAGATGATGATGATCAGAAACAAACGGGGTATTTGGAACCGAAAACATCACCGAACAGAACTTCTGATGCAGTAGAGACTAGCCTTCTCATGCCTGAAGTTGAACCTATGTTTGAGGTGAAAATTCGCGAAGATGGGTTGCGGGAGGTGAAATTGGGTGAGTTTTCCACCCATGCGGAAGAGGACAAGGAGGTTCAGATGGGTGTGCATGAGACCAAAGACCTTTGGTGGAAAGGTGGCATTATCGTTCAAGGAATCGAAATACGACCCAAGTGAAAACATTCAAATTATTATGAGGAACAAACCATTGATTATTTATTACTTTCTCTTCCACTCTTTCTAAAATAAGTAAATTATATAAAGTATTAAAAATTATATCAAATAGTCTCTTTTAAGTATTGGAACATCCTTCTGCGAATTAGGTTCAAGGGTATTCCATGTTTTAGAGACTATTTTGTATAATTTGTTATTTTGAAGACTATTTAAGAGAAAGGATAAATGAATTAATGGTTTACTTTTAATATAAACATGTAAAAAATCAAATAAACATCCACTCTAGGATTTTGCGTACTTTTTTTAAGGTGTGAATGATGTGTATCCTTTTTATTTTAAGTTAAAAAATGTGTGTTTTTACCATGTAATTAGAATGATGATGTAATTCAGTCCTAATAGATTATTAGTTGAATAAGTGATTTACTGTGTGAACTAATATTTGTATATTTTATTTCACGATGGTCTAGTGAATAAACACTCTCACCTGTTTTAATCTATGAACAAATTAACTTGACATCGCACATTAGGTATTAGCTAGCTGTATTTAAATTTATTAATCTCACTATTATTTATAAAATATCTTTTTCATGAGATAAAATAGATACAAAAGATAATAATACTGCAAAATTTAGGATTTAATTGTAATTAATAAATTTTTATGTAAGTACGTGCAATCCCTTCGACGCACCTATCACCAGACATATCGAAAAGCGTATTTTTATTAGACGCAACACAGGGTAAACATATCTTTAAAAAGGTTCACATGAAGGGGTTCCCCATGTAAAGCATACCTGTTACTAGAAATGAAAGATGATCCTTGGCCTACAAGCTTCGTTGCCTCCTCTCCTTGTTTTTCGTAATGGTTATACCCTTTTTTCAAAACCTAACTCAATCATGAGAGCTTATACCTTTATTGAACGTTGGGTATCACGTTAATACCACAAGTACTCGCAATTAAAAGAAAATAACACAAGTACTTACAATTAAAAAATAAAAAATAAATGAATAAAATAGATAATACACAAATAATATAATTTAATTAAAAGAAAGAAAAATTATATACTGACCACACCAAGCCAACTTAATAAAATAATGATAAAACGATTACCATATACCAAGACATTCGAGTAACCGGCCAAGACCGGTAACCTAGGCGTCTAGAGGAACTATCCGCCTAAGACGGCACACGAGCAACACAAACCGTCAAGGGAAGTAGTCGGTTGAGGCTGATAACTTCAATATACTTAGTAAAATGGAAGCCCTCGCGTTCAATAAGTCTTAAGGGCCTGGGTTAGGGCCCAAGCCCACTCACAGCCCAAGCTAGAGCCCAAGCCAAGGCCCGGCCCATGGGATAATTAGACATAACTAATGCTCTATAAATACGCGTGGACCCCAATAATTAAAGGTACGCATTCATTAATCACAGATTTGACCTTTTTGAGAGTTTTGACTCACTTGAGCTTCGGAGTCCCTTCTGCAGGTAACCCCTCCTGGGTCCAAACCGACATGTGTCATCCGGGAAGAGGCCAACTGAGGAGATAGCGGACTACATGGGTAAGGTGACGTTTGTGCCTAACTTATTTTGTTTGTTCTCTGCAGGAACATATACCATTTCTCTAGTCCCATAGAAAAACAATAACAACCTCTATTGTAGAAATAGGTAAAACAAATACAACGAGAATCTTAAAAGAGAAACTAACATTCTCTCTTAATTTTTCTCTCAAATACTAAAGCAAAAGATAAGAAAACGAAGGGGCTTTGAGATGTGTTCATAAGGGAAACACATGACTCCTTTTATAATATGAAAAGTAATCTATTCCACTTATGTGAGACTTCTCAAGATAAGTTCCCACCAATGTGGGACTTCTCTCTTCACATTCTCTCACTTCAAGATTTTGATGAAATTATTCAAATCTTTGCACAATGCTTTATTCTTTGTCATCATGTTGTTTATTCTTTTAATAAGTCTTAGTAGGATCAAATCCACATAAGTTGTCAATGCTAACTGACTTTGTCACAACATCTGCTGCTTCACGAACAAAGTGATAATACAGACCTATGTGCTTTGTCCTAAAATGAAAGGCATAATCCTTGCAAAGTGTAAGGCATTCTGTCCCAATATACAACGAGCTTTTGATGTTTGTGCTTGAGTTCCTCCATCAACCTTTGAATACAAATTGCAAGATTCAATAGTTGCCATATGTACTCAACTTATGTATTAGATAGAGTTACAACATCTTGTAACTTGGATAATGATGTGATCCCAACAAGGCTTATAGCTTGGGCCAACGTCAAGGCTCATTCCATGGCCCACATGCACCTCAATGCCTAAGTCCAATAAAAGGCCTAATAACAAGAGACATGTTAAGACATAAGATTAGACTTTATTTTTGGGCCCATTGTTTAGGCCATGCTTTAAAAATAAATTGTAAAATTACTAGAAGTAGTTTTGGGTCATAATTGATCTAGATTTTGCAATTGGGTTTATTTAAGCCTAATTACAAAAGTTTAGACCAAGTTTGCATCTAGCCTTAGTCATGAGTTGCACATTTAGCACATGTGTTAAATGAGGAAAGTGTGACATGCCACATGGCATGTGATCCACTTTTTGTGGATCTTAGATCTAAAGCTAGATCTAGATCTAGACACATGAGCCCTAACGGAAGGAGCACTACAACTCCATAAACAAACTAATGAGCTAAAAAACATGAGCACAGGGACGAAAATGAGGCTTTATGGAGGATCCCAAGACTGAACCAATCACAACCGAACTGGAAAAAGAAGAAAGAAATAGAGGTTTGGGGTTCACTTACATGAAGGGAAAGAACATTCGGTTTGTTCCGACTATAACTCCACAAATGTCTCAATTTCAGCCCCTATTACAAGGAGTGGTAGTAGTTGAGTACGAAGGAAAGCTAGTTGTTGTGCAGAATAGAGAAAGTTGATAGAGAAAGACAGACCGAAGGAACTGAAAATGTTATGTGAAAATCAATGGACTGGCTTTGGACCTTCTTAATTAAATTGGGCCTTTTTTTTTATCAGAAGTGAGTTTTACTACTTGATCCAAAATTTATCTATATGAATAAACATATGTAACTAATTAGCATAATATCATTATAATAAAATGGTCATTCATCATTCCATCATTTTAATTTGTATAACATAATAATAATTAATAGTAAAATAACAGGTACCGGGTCAAGAAAGACACCGCTGATTACTTTATATACATATATATATATATATATATATATACATATATATACATATATATATATATATATATATATATATTCAGATTTTAGTATTAATACTTATTGTCAGTGGCATACCTTTCCAATGACACACGGAGCCATGGCTTCCGTTTTTTTTTTCATTTAATTTTTCATATATATTTAAATTATTTATTTATATTAACTTTTTAAGTTTTTTCTTAAAATCTCATTCATACTTTCTCCTCTTTTTATTTTTTTTTTCATTTCTCTATTTTCTATTTTCATCTTTTTCTTTTTATCTCAATTTTTATCTTTAATATCATTTCTTTTTTAGAATAAAATTGCACCATAGTAAAATTGATGAGTTAAAAAACATTTTAGATCACTTAATTTATTCTTTTGAATTGGTTTATTTTGTACCTTTTTTTTTAAACATATATTTTCCTCTTGTGATAAATTTGTTTACTCTATACCGCTAGGTGATGACAAATTCATAATTTTCTAAATAGGTGAGAGGTAATAGATTTATATTAGAAAAATTATGATAGAGAGTAAATGTGTATCGCTAGGTGGTGACAAATTCATATTTTTCTAAATAGGTAAGATATGGTAAATTTATATTAAAAAAATTATGATAAAGAGTAAATTAATTGATTTTTTTTTTTCAAAAGAAGACTTATGATACATGTACATCAATTAAACTTGAAAAATTTTATGAGAATCCAAAAATTAAAGACTACGAAAAACATGTATCTAAAGTTCTCAAAGTTACATATAATAAATTTGAAAAAATCTAATTTGACACCCCTAAATTTTTGTTCCAAATCCCGCATCTTTCATAATCCTAAAATTTAAAAAAAAAAAAAAAATATATATATATATATATATATATATATATATATATATATAAGTATCAAAATAACATCCAAACACGGAAACATGTTAAAAAAGCTCTTAATAAATTATCAACCTGGTGACGCAAACAAAATTATTTAATATTGGCATCAGATCATAAACCAAATTGTTATCTAAACTACTCTGTGCCAATGTTTTTATTTTTCATCTAAGAAAGCAATATTTTCAAATTATGAAATACGTTTTCTGAAAAGATTTGTGAATCTTCATATTTATATACATATAAATGTTAGTTTGGTAATTTCCATAGTTTAGAATGAATTGACAATATTGTCATTTATATATGACCAAAACATAAAGGATTGTCGTTACTTTAATCCAAAATTTTGAAATAATAGATTTGTGAGTCTGGATTCTTATATCATATCCAACTTTATCATTTTTATTTAATATTAAATTTAAACTCACAGATTTTCAATAATTACTATCACAACAATTTAATTGTTAAGAAAGATTTTATAGAGGAAATAATATATACAAGCAATGGTTTTGATGTGTTTAAAATTCAAAATGGAATTAATGGATGATTAATTTTAAGTCAAAGATTTGGACCTAACTCAAAATGCCAATGGTTTGATCAAAGCTTTAATACATGCAAAATCCCTGGAAAAATCATTACTAGATATTCATCGATGAGCATATTTGTTTTCAGATTATTAATCAATATATCTTGTCATGCTCAGACATTTTTATCACAATAAATACTTAGTTTATCTACCAGAATAAATCACGCACATGTTCAACAATATTTATGTCAATGATGAAAACCTAAACAATTATTCTTTAATTCATAGCCAACTTACCCTAATCAAAAATATATCAAAACACGAGAGGCGTTGAGAAAAAAGATGTTACAAAATATATAAACTATTTATAAACCTTTCCTCTTGGCTTTTCAACTTCAAGTTTTAAGCATAATTTCCTACTACCAAGACATAATTAATAATCTCCATTGCATTGCATGCCATAATCATTACAAAAACAAAATCAGTCGTGACCTTTGCATTCCCCTATTAAAGTTAATTATAAGAAAAGCTATTTTTATATATTTTTATATTTATGCTTGTTCTGCTTAAGTGAATAATTACCCCAGAGAATATTATAAAAAAAATGGTCGCTCTTGGAAGACGGATAGACCGAATAGCGTGTTGGAGATGTGAAGAGAGAAACTGCATACCGTTGGGTTGGTTCGTTTATTAGTACATATAAGGTTAAAATATTTTATTGATCTATGTTTTTGTTCTAAAATTTTAAATAGGTTATAAGAATTTTTTTTTAATCTTAATTAGATCTATATTTTTGAAAATGCGTAACAATTAAGTTCATTCCGTTAGTATGGTTTTAACGGTATTAAGGATATGTCACGTATCAGCTCCTCATTTTATAAAAAATTTTAAATTTTTTTTGTAATTTTCTTAATTTGTTTTTTGAAAATTATTCATGTTACATGTCTTGTCAATATTGTGCCACGTGTCAAGTCAGTAAGGTGATATATGTCAAGTCATTGTCTTAATCTCAATTTGATCCATATATTTGTTATTTTGATTACATTTCAGTTCTCTTTTTTTTAATTTTCAATTTCATCCTCTCCAAATTGAGACCACGTGGGTTAGGGCCAAAAAAACTCACAAGACAAAAAAGTCCCCCATCAAAGAAGTTCATAGGGTGAAAAACTCCACAAAAGTCTTATGGGTAAGAGCCAACAACCCATGAATTTTCTTCTTAAACATGAAAAAATATATTATGTTTTAAAACTATATTATTAAACTTTTCGTCCTCGACTTAGGGTCAACACATCCAGGACGTTGAACCGAGTTGTCTTGGTTGTGGGCACGACCTAGACGGGTCGAACGGGCTGGACAACCTGGAAGGGATGCACAAGCCTGAAGATCCAGACAAAATGGGCAGGCATGAGCCGAAAGAGTACGAAGACCCGGATGGGCTCGACAACCAGAACGGTCCAGGGGAGACAAATGGGCCTAATGGCTAGAATGACCAAAAGTGATGAAAGACTTGGAAGGGCCTCGTGGGTCCAATGACTCGAACAGGACCAAAAGCAAAGACGGGCTCGACGACTTTGACGGGATTGGCGAGCCCAAAAACCTGAATTTAATTTGGGTTCTCCAAGACTTGAACCCACAACCATGCAAATACCAAATCAATGCTAAACCATCAAGCCAATTCATGTTTCATGCTAACTAATATAATTCACATATTATATTATTCCACAACATAATTACACATATTATTAAAACAATAATAATTAATTAATACATAAATAACATACATAGGACTTAAACCCAAGTCCTATCACACAATTAAAGTACTCTCAACCAATTGAGCTAATAATTTTCCACGTCATACAAACCAGAATTAAATACCATAAATGTTCTTCCTACCATCATTTATTAATTAATTAATTATTTAATTATTTAATTTTCATGAGTCTTACATCGATGACCCTAACGAACTGAGTGACATGGACATGTTCGACAACCAGAACTGTTGTGACAGGACGGACGGGTCGCAAGGCCTGTCTTGCCCGCTCAGCCTGCTCATGTCGTTGGGCTAGGGTGGATCGTACACATTGTGTCTGCCTTTTGATCATGACTGACTCAAGATGGCCTTAGCCCTAACCCACTTGAAATGGGGCTTTGGGGGCTGCAGCTTTTGTTTGGTCCCCTCATTTGGGGCCTCCTAAAAGGAGCTTAATAAAGAGTGGGTCAAAGTTGGCCTATGGACTAGGGGTCAAATTGACATCAACGTGAATGTTTTTCATATTATAAAGAACGTTTTTTTTTTTACAACATAGATTATCTTTTAAAAGATTGTTTATTCGTGTAAAATTTATAAGATGTAAAACAATATTAGTCTAAAATATTTATTTTTTCTTAATGAATAAAAAATTAACTAAAATACACTATTTAGAATATATTATTGTTTTTAGCAAAAAAAAAACAAAATTTTAGATTTGTTGGCCTTAGAGCACGTATAAATAAACAAAGGGTTGTGCATTTCATTTGTATTAGACTAATATGATCACATATGATTTTAGATCCTGTAACTTCTAAAGATGAATGAAGAGACATATACTTTTTAAGAGATACTTCAAGTTGACAATAAGAAAGAGGTAGCTATGTCATTTTTACGTGAATATGAGGGGATGGAAAAAACATTCATGTGGAAGAGAATAGTGTCAACTTTAGGTTTTCATAAAAATTGTGCAAATTTTCCGCAAGTCAAATTGCATCTCTTTCAATATTGTGGTCCTTCAAAATCTAAAAATGTAGCTTATTTCGTTTTTTTTTTTTATAAAAGTAACCAGTTTCTCACAAGTTATATATAAAAGTGTAGCAACTTATTTTCAAATGCAATTTTTATCATCATGAAGATGTTTGTTCCAACAACAATAAGAGGATAAATAATTTAATTAAACAAATTTAATGTCAATAAAGTCTAATCACTTTTCATTTATCATGTTGAGTGGGAGTCCATAAGAGGAAGAAGTGATATTTGGATCAATGTTATTGATATCGGATAATGGAAAATATCAACCACTCCAAAAACTATTATGAAGTTTTAACAGAAACCGTAACGGGTTATGGCAGAAATATTGCAATAAAAAAAATATTATATCACCACATATAATTTTAAAGAAAAAGTAATGATATTATGTCTAAAAATTCAATTAATAATAACATCATATCAAAACACCACAAATTTAAAGTTCAAAACATAAAATAACAACAAATCACAAAATATATGTATTAAGTTTCTTTCTGATCATAAGATTCTTCTTCAATTCCAACATAATTGTCTTCAATGTCAATATCCAATGGGGCGTATCCCTCCTCCTCTACCCCTTCTAGGAGACTCTTGTCAAAGTTAAGTAATCTTTCAAACTCAAAATCAGAGCTATCATGCAATTCATTTTGAACTCGAATTTGAATCTTCTCTTTACCCCTCTTGGGTTGTGTTGGAGTTGGAGTTGCACATGAATCTTTCTTAAAAGCATGACACCAGTGCAGTAAGGGCTTTTAGCCTCGGTTATTTTCAATATTTTGCCCCGGTTCTAGAACTGAGGCATATTAGGGTGAGACAAAAAGGGGTAACTTTTGGCCCTGGGTGTCAACCGAAGCAAAACCACCCTCTTTCTACCTCGGTTATGGTCGAACCGAAGCCATATACTTGGAACGTTACAACCAATCCAGAAATGCCTCCTGAATTCAATCTGATGATAGAATGCAAACACAAAATTCATTCGAAACAAAAAATAAACACTGGTACCCTATAACCAAAGAGAGATACCCCAATCGTGATAACAGAATCCAAAAACAAACCCAAATCCCACACGAAAGCCAGCAATGAAACTCCACAACATTTTCACAGAACTTCGATTTCATATATACATATGCAAATGTAGCCATCAAAGTAAAAGCCAAAATAACATACATGCTTCCCCTTTCAAAACCCCATCAGAGTCCCTAAAATGCAGCAAGCAACAAATAGAATGAATAAAACACCAAAACAACACCAATGGAGTTGAGTTAGGATGAAACCAGTTTGTCGTAGCTCCAACTTGACTTACGAGAATGGAGAGTGAAACCTTCGTCAGAAATTACAGCGGAAGCCAAGGGTTCCTAAGTGGTAGAGTGGCGATAAGATGCAGGAGTTGAGCGAGAGCGGCAATCGTAGTGGACCACGGTGGGCTTAAAGATGCTCGAGGTGGTGGCTCGTCAACGCCGACAACGGTGGGATGCTGAGATGGCAGCTTAGGGCTTAGGTGTTGCGTTATGTGCGAGAGAAAGAAACAAAGGAGCAAGCCGTTCAGAGTCAGCGCAACGGTCGTGATGGAGGAGGTTCCAGGGGGCTAAGGCGAGGCGGCTCCGATGAAAACCCCTAGTCGTTGGCACAGCCACTGGATGAAGCTCGTCGGAGACCAGAAATTGGAGGTTGGTGCAGAGAGAAGAGAATTGGTGGTGGCAGAGCAGTAAACGTTCTTGAAGAGAGAAGAGAATGCAAACGTTCGTGCAGAGAAAAGAGAATTGTGAGAGACGATGAATAAGGTTCGCGAATTGAGAATTATAACATGCTTTATGGCCTCGGTTCAATTAATAACTGAGGCCTAAAGCCCTTTATTGCCTCGGTCCATAAAAACCCGAGGCCAATAATACTGAAGTTGGTGGCTTTTTTGAAATTAGGGTTACTGGGTTGCCTTATAGGCTTTGGTTCTTTTGTAACCGAGGCCTAAGACCTCTTACTGTACCGGTTTTTAGTCGACCCGAGGCAATATAGTTGGACGAAATTGCAAAAATGTCACTGCCTCCTTATAGGCTTCGGTTCTGCTATAACCGAGGCCTATAAGGCGAAGTAAAATGTCAAATCTGCACTAGTGTGAGAAGATCCAATAACAATATCACCACTTGATGGTTGTTTTCTTTTATTAGTTGCTTGTCTTCTTGTATAAACTATTAGTTCTCAAATACACGAAGATTCATAAATAGTTGCCCAATTAAGAGTGGGATCATCATCAAAAACCAACTCATTACCCCTATTCTCATTATCGTTATCATCATCAACTTCTTCCATTAACCACTCGTTACATTCATCAATGTCATTCAATAGAATAGGGTCTATTTCATCCCTAATATTATATCTTTGACCAAGTTGTTGATTATACTTTATGTAAACCAAATCATGTAACCTTTTGTGGTATAGCCTATTCCTTCTCTTTGAATGAATCTGCATTATGAATAAGTAATATGTGAATTAATTTCTATTTGCACTTTATAAGTAAGATAATAATTAAATGAGTCATTTCTTATTACTTGCTCAAAAACACTCCAATTTTGCTCACATCCCGATGAATTACATATCAAACTTAAAATCTTGATTGCCAACTTTTGTAAGTTGGGAGTTACATGCCCATAATTCTTCCACCATTAAGCTACACAATCAAAGAAAGTAATTCATAATGTAACCATTATATTTTAGCAAAATTTACAAAGTGTGTAAGTGTCTCACCTGAGCCTGTTGTCTTCCTTGATTCCTTGGCAAAATCATCACCAAATAGTCCATTTGCACTCTTATAAACAAACACTCAGTTAAATTTTTTTGGCAAAGAAAGTAACTCAGAATGTAACCATTATATCTTAGTACAATTTACAAAGTGTGTAAGTGTCTCACATGGGGTTCTGGTCTTCCTTGATTCTTTGGAAAAATATCACCAAAGAGTCCATTTGCACTCTTATAAAGAGGCAACTCAGTTAAAATGTTTTGGCAAAGAAAGTAACTCAGAATGTAACCATTATATTAGCAAAATTTACAAAGTGTGTAAGTGTCTCACCTAGGGCTATGGTCTTTCTTGATTCCTTGGCAAAATCATCACCAAAGAGTCCATTTGCACTCTTATAAAGAGACAACACTATATAAATAGAGGATTTCCTCTGTTGGTAATATTTCATAATTTTAATTTTACTCTTTACAATATAATATATACTTGTGGATATCAATTATTCATTGAAAATTTTATCCACAAGTACTCACAAATACAAATATCTTAGGTAATTATTGAAATTTTCCTTTTATTGTTATTTAAAGGAACAAAGTGAAGAAGAACTTCAAAGATTTAAGACACTCATTTTGATGATGCCTAAGAGAAGATAATCACATGTAATAGTGTCATAGTTAGAATCATTGCGTGATTGAGTCTAGAGATGTTGTGAGTCATGCTTGATGTCTAATACCATACTAATCACAACAAAATTAATTAGAAGTATCCTTGACGCGAAAGGAATACTAAACTCCGATAAAACTGTCATATTAATCAATTAGAGATACTAATGTAATCAACTATTTAAGTATGCTCAATGGGCATTGAATTATGTATTGAATTAAGCGATTACATTACAATGGTGTAATCCATTAATTGCGACAAAAAACAATTTTAAGAGCCTAACGTCTCTCTAAATTGAAGAACCCCAACTTTCATAATTCTAAAAGTGTGAAAGGGAGATCAGATAGTTCTTGGAGCATTCTTTACTGAGCACTAATCAATTTCAACTTCTTCATCAAGATTTGTTCAAGATTGATTGGTGGAAGGATGTTCTTGCTTAGATTATGATGGTCATGTAAATTCGGTTTGATTTATAGGTGTATTCGTTCCTTAGCTTTTGTTATTGATGATGCTCTAAGAAAAAGGGAAAAAATAAATAAAGCATCTGAGCAATAATTTGCTCTTATAACAACAATATCGTGAAAAAATTATTTCACAAATATTCTCAAATTATTTATGCCTTCTTATGGCTAAACAAAACACTGAGATTTTGATGAAAAATCATGAGATAAAATTGGTTATGCTTCATTCCCAGAAGTGAATGGAGCAACATTCATGAGACTAAATTGGTTATGCTTCATTCCTAGAAGTGAATGCAGCAACATCTGATCCATATTTTTGTGATCATAAAGGAAATTTCAAAGAGAAATTTTGTCATTAGAAGTGGAACAATAGTATGAAAATGAGAAAAGAAGAAGATGAAAACAATGACAAATAATATGAAAATATAATTTATCACTACGGTGGTAAAGACCATCTGGGTCATACTTGTCTTACATAAAGGATCCTAAAAAACAGGGATAAGAACATAGAAACATACTTTGTGTTTATAAAAATATGGATGTCGCTCATCTTGATATTGTTGTTTTTCTTAGCTAAACTAAATAGAAGTATTAAGAACTTTAGTTTATAAAATTGCAGAAGAAGTTTTTATGTGATAGTACAAAATATAGTTTTATATATTAATTTTTTTTATTATAATTTAATTGAAGGTGAATTCTGTAACATTCCGTCAGGATATTAAGGATTTAATAAAATTAACTAAATAACAAGCCGCATTAAAAAAAATTTCTCATTTCCCAAAACGCGGAAAATTAAATTTTTATTACAGCCAAATATAATTTTAAAACCAAAGTTTATAAAACTGAAATAAATAACAAAATGTCTCATCCATAGTGTTTACAATTTTATTTCCAAAACATAATAAGTAAAAAGACTCGCATGCTATCCCCGCTCCGAGTCTAAGCATCACTAGCACCACTGCATCAACATCCTCTGCTCACGTGTACCGCGCACACAATCATCGCCAAACACAAGTAGATAGGGTGAGCTTAACAAAATCAACATATATATATTGATATACACATAAGCAATCATTTATATATTTCATGCAAACACCCAAATAAAGTCTCACTCTATTTCGTATCACCTAGCCACAACCAAATCATTCGTATTCTACCTCTTTTAGTGATCACCCCAAGGTAATTTGTTGCCAAACCTATCGGCCACAACTGATAGAGCACGTGCGGGAATCCATTGCTACAGATCATACACCGTAACGCCAGGTGGAGTTCCCAAATACGAACATAGTTCATAACGTCCCAATACTACCAAACTCGTCAGCTATTTACTGAGGAGGGCAATCTAACTAGACCCATCCGTACTGGCCACAACCAGAACATTCACACTGGCAACACTCGCCAACCCGAGCTCAACTCAAGGGTTTCTCGTGTTCATCCGCCATCCCGAGCTCAACTCGAGGGATGCCATTCTGAGCTCAACTCGAGGAATGCTACGTGCTTAACCCCTATCCCGAACTCAATTCAAGGGATACGTTCCGAGATCAACTCAAGGAACCCAGCAATCTTGCCTTTGAAGCATCACCAAAAGTCTCGTAGATCACGCCTACAAAGTCCAACGACTAATACTTATTGCAGCCAAATCGCCTAGCGGGGGACACGTACCGCTAGGTGCTAGCAGCTTCTAAACCGCTTGGCAGGGGACACATACCGTCAGGCGCCAAGCACCTAAGAACCACGAATTCTGCAACCACGCCCGGTGGGACAATCCAAACCGCCAAGCGGACGTGCTCCTAGAGGTTACTGTTTCCGCTGCTATCGATTGGCGGGACATTCCCTTCGCCAGGCGCCACCAAGTCTAGAACCCCATTGTTTCCTTGCTATGGCCTAGCGGGTGCGACCTCACTGCCAGGCGTCACACCAGTAATAAACTCTTACTGATTTTTGTGACTTTTATTCAAGTTCCCCACTTTAGTAATCATGCATACAGATAGTTGAACCCTCTTTAACCCATATATATACACCCTTATAAACTAACCATCCTCAATTACAACTTACAATGTAGAAAGCACTTCACTTCCCTTTCTTAGATCATCAATCTAGTTTATCAAATTAGACTTGCTTAGGTGCAACTGTTGCAAGAATTAATATGTCACTGTAATCTCCTACCACTTATGCTTTGTTATTTACCCAAATTAACTGTCCCGGTATCCACCAATTAATATATACCTTAACAACTACACCTAACCATAATTTACACTCTTCTTACAAATTGGCAATTCAAGCTATCCTTATAATCTTACTTGGTTCTAGCCACCCTCTAGAACAACTAATACCACAATGATTTGAACCACTAATTTCTCACTCACTTTGGAATTTTCACTCTACTATAATAGCACGGGGCTTGCCGCTAGGCGGTGCAAGCAATTCTGGGCAGATTCCCAGGATTTCCAGCAGCCACGAGATCCTTCCATCATTCTCCAGTACTTCTCTCTGTGTTCCTTAATTGCTTTCACTCTCGAACCAAATAACTGTGGCACAACATTCAAACTTTAACTATCTTTATCTACAATTCGAGTACAACCAACCACCCTTAATATCACTTCATCCAAAAACTCCCAAATTCTAACCCTAAAATCATGTTCGCACTGTTCCATTGCTTTTCGCTATCAATATTTGTATTTCGACACAATTTAAAGCTAACTTTCTCTTCTATCATAAACAACCTAAAATGCACAGATGCACAAAATCGAGCCAAAAAGACTCGCGTCGCTTGGCGGAAATTCATCACTGCCAGGCAGTTCGTCAAAGAAACCCATAATGGGTTATAGGCTTGCGTCGCCTGGCGGTACAGGGCTTTACCGTCAGGCGCTGCCTCCAGAAAGCACAGCAAACACGTAAACTGGGTATGAGCCACCTGGCGGCTATGTATAGTCCGCCAGGCGGTTTCTTGGAAATTTCCAAAACTCAACAGAATCACAAAACAGATAAGGTTCATGCCTAATTAACGTATAATTATCATACAACTCATACCAAAGCATCAAATTAACGTGGAAAACTCCCCTTACTTGGTCTCCTTTGCTTAGAACTTGAAAATTCTCCCTACACCAAGTGCCTCCTTAGTCTCCTCTCAATTCAGCCCCCAAGAATCTCACTCAAGCCTCAGCACAACTCAGAATTTGTGCTTAGTTTCTGGTATAACTTCAGCCTTGCAAAACCCTATCTATTAACCAAAATTTTCTTTTTAAAGGGTGCCTAAAAGCTAGGTTAATAATCCAAAACGAAAATGCAACTTAATTGGTGGTTAATTGCCATTCATTGTCCCATTATGGCCTGTTTTACAGCCACCCTTGGCTGCTAGTTCCTCTAGGGTTTACGTTAACCCTTCATATTCAAGCCAAAGCCAAAAATAGCAAAAAGAGTGTTTAATTTGGGTTCTCCAAGGTTTGAATCCACAACTATGCAATTGCAAAATTAATGCCAAACCATCATGCCAATTCATGTTTCTTGTTAATTAATATAATTCAATTACTATATTATTCCACAATATGATCATATATGTAAAAATATAAAAAATCACGTAAATCACACATAAATGTCATGCATAGAACTCAAACCTCTCACATAATTAAAGTACTCTCAACCACTTGAGCTAGTATTTTTCCAGATCATACAAGTTAAACTTAATTACCATAAATGCTCTCCCTACCCGCATTTATTAATTAATTATTTAATTAATTAATTAAATTCCGTGGGTCTTACAAATTCTCTATGACATTATTACTATATAAAATATGCATGTTTGATGTTGGTTATCTATAAGTAAGAATCAATATTTTCTTTTATATTATGAAATGTATATGTGAAATGAGTGTATAATGAACATTTATTATTTTATATAGTAATTGTTATAAAAGTGTGAATGTATAATATTTTGATAATTTCTAATATTGGATGACACATGAATAACATTATTAAACTTGAATTGGTATTATGTAGGGAATATGCATGATAATTGAAAAGTCTTTCCAATATAATGTCCCATGATAAAAATAGAAATGTTGAATTTTATTAATTGCATATTTTTAAATGTTGAATACAAAAAGTCGCATTTACGTGCACAAATTAAATGAAAAAAAATAGATTTATGGTGCATTAATTGATTGAAGTTGAATTAAAGGATATAACTGAATTTGTACAGTAAATTGACGTTACAAGGAGCAATGAAGTAACTTTACAATAAAAGTAAATAAAAAGGACCATGCATTTTTGGGTGCAAAAAATTTAGATTTTGGAAGGTAATAAATTTAAACTTGATTAGTATTAAAATATAATGGGTAAATTAAGATTGCATTAAATGATATATTAAAATAAAATACATTTTTTTTGTAAGAATATGAAGAGTTTTGATATGGATTTGTGGTTCTAATTTTATTATACTATACATGTATAAGGTTCAAAGATTTTGGATATGATATTTTATACTTTTAGTTTTATTTGATATTATTTGATAGAGCTGTCAAAGTGGGTTGGAACCCGCGAGCCAACCTGGCTCACCACGAGTTCGGGCTGCGTTGGGTTGAAATTTTTTCATAAATTTCAATACGGGTTGATTTTTGACTCGGGTCATTTAGAACCCGGCTCATCTGGGTTGAACCCGTGGTGAGTCGGGTTGGCTCACCAACCCGCAGATAAAAGGGTCACACAAGTGTTTTTATTTTTTTTATTAAGTTGAGCTTTACATTTGGGTCATGTTAGGTTGTTTTTTTATCCAACACATAAATAATTTGTATTTTTTTATTTTGGTTTGTATTTTGATTGTATTAAATTTTATTTAGATTTTAATTAGAATTACAATTTAGTTTTGACTGAAAAAAAATAAAAAATAATATTTTTTTAATTAAGTGAACCCGTAAGCCAACCCGTTTAACTCGCCAACCCGTGGTAGGCCGAGCCGGGTTCGAATTTTTTTGGCTCGCTAAAAAGTGAGTCTGGTTGGGTTGGCTCACTAAATCATTAACCCGTGGTGGATCGAGTCGGGTCGGGCCAGGTTACCCGTTTTGACAACTATATTATTTGATAATATATGACTTGCGAAGTTGATTAATTTTGGATGGTACCTACAACAAATTGAGGTTATTAAGTTCATTAAAATTTAAAACTTAATTTATATATATATATATATATATATATATATATATATATATATATATATAGTAATATTGGATACACTAAATATATTGTATGTTGCTGATAATGCAAGAATTAAACTCTCAAGATTATTAATTTATTTTTCTCATGTTTGGTTATTTGAGAAGTCGATATTAGCATTATTTTTATATCATAAATAATGTTTTAAAGGCTTTAGAAGAGTTACTACACTTCTACAAAGAAGTCTAATAGAAACTTATTAAGTTATAAAGATATTTGTCTAAATAAATATCATATTGAGACAAACAATGAAAGAGATATGAAATCTCTTTATATAAATGGACTTGGGTTGAATAAAAAAAATATAATGGAGAAATTATCAATCTTCTCTTATGGCTTGTACTACACATGTATTAGTACAATTGAGATGCATATCATTGTAAGCTAGAAGTTTACGAATCAAAAATGAATTCCTTGTTTGGCATGATCAATTGGGTCATCCTAGATCTATCATGATGCGAAAAAATAGTTGAAAACTCTTGTGGACACCCACTTAAGAGTCAAAAATTTTTTCAATCCAATGTTTTCTCATGTAATACATGTTTACAAGGAAAGTTGATAATAAGACCATCACCAGAAAACCTTAGAAATGAGTCAATCTCATCTTTTGGAATGAATACAGGGTGATTTTGTGGTACAATGCACCCATCATATGGATCATTTAGATATTTCATGGTTTAATTGATTCATCAACTAAATGGTCACATGTTTGTTTATTATCAACTTGCAATCAAGCATTTGCAAAGTATTAGCACAATTAGTTAAGTTAAGAGATCACTTCCCAGATTATCCGTTCAAGAAAATTTTTCTTCATAATGTTGGTGAATTTACATCTTATGTTTTTCATGAGTATTGTATGTCAATGGGAATTGTTGTTGAACATCTAGTAGAACATATGTTCATGCTCAAAATGGACTTGTAGAATTATAAATAAAACGTCTAAAGTTAGTTGCAAGACCATTACTTATGAGAGCTAATCTTCCAATGACTACTTGGAGATATGTAATTTTACATGCTACATGATTGATTTGCATCAAGCCAACAAGTTATCATAATTATTCTATTATGCAGTTGGTTTTTAGTCAGTAACCTAATTGTCTCATTTAAGAATTTTTGTATATGATCGAATTTCTCCACCAAAAGGGACTATGATGAGTCTTTAGAGACGATTGAGAATATATGTTGGATAGGAGACATATTTACAGTTTAATTTATCAACTGTTATTTTTGATGAATAAGTTTTTCCAACATTAGGGGGAGAAAGAAAACATTTGTATAAGGATATTGGTTGGAATGAATTATCATTATCTCTTTTGATCCTCATACAAAAGAATGTGAACTCAAAATTCAAATGATAATTCATTCACAAATTAGTCAATCAATTATCATATGTTTTTTATTGACACAAATAGGGTAATTGAACCCTCTTCGTTACGTCCAGAATCAGCCTTGATCTTGCTCCATTTTGATCACACAATCTCAAACCTCCATCACGCATCAACCTCTCTCTTACATCAGATCTTCACACATCAAGCTCGTATCGCACCTCCATCAGATCCTCTCGTGTTTTGGGTTCTCTTGGTTCGTATTGCACGTTGCAGCATTGAGGGCTCATGCCTCTTTTGACCACCAACACAAATTGGATCAAACACTTTAATGAAACTATGTGTTTTGATGTAAAGCCAAAACTGGTTCAATCTGCAATTGACTCACTAGGGGCCAATCTACAATAAGAGAAATTGGGTCTAGGGTTAAAAATTCAAATTAGCAAAAAGAAAAGGATTTCCTAGCAAACAAAAATTATTAAAGAAGGAACTTCTAAAGAGACAAAACTAAATTAATAAAAGATTACTAAACTATACCTTTTTAGAACATTTTAATAAAAACACTATTTTTCTATACAATAAACAAAAATTATTTAATTAAACATAAACACATATTTATTTAAACTAAAACCAAATTTTTAAAGAGGATAATTAACCAAAATTGGAGTGCTAACAACTTATATAGAGAGAGAGAGAGTTTTTTAGTGATGAATATCAGGTTTTTGCGCTCAAAAACTCAAAATTGTACTTTAACTCTCTAAAAAACAACTTATATAGTCTAGTCTTAAGTGAAATCAATCGGTTGATTTGTTCATACAATCTGTTGATTTCACTTGACTTAAGTGAAATCAGTCGATTAAAAAATAATTTAACTGATTAAATTCATTCATACAAAAAACTATATACTGTAAGGCTTTTAACCTGTTAAAACTCATTTTAACATATTAAAAAGGACACACTAAGACTAACAAGACATCTAACCTATGTCATATAGCCGAAGAATATGGTACAACATGGAACCATCATATTCTAAACATTATTTCCAAATTTAATACAATAGAAACATGATCTTTGAATGAATCTTCATCAATCTTCATCAACCATATGTGATCTTCATGCACTTTGCTTTATCAAATCTTTGCACTAAGCTTGCTTGTGCTAACAGTGGAAGCCCACAAGTGATATCACTTCACATTGTTAGCATAGCTTAAGTACTTAATTATTTTCCTAGTTTGAAGATCTACTCGTGCTTTAAATTCCTTGAATACTGGAACACATTTGACTTCCTCTTTATGGGGTACACCCGCAATCTCCTAGAATAATCATTAATAGACATATACTTTACCCCTCTTAGGCATAATTCCATTAATTCCCACACATCATCGTTGAAGCCCCTACTTGCTTTGAACTTTCCACCCTATCTATTTTGTTCTTCAAGAATTCTTCAAAAATTCAGTTAAGGTCGAGTATGCCAAATTAGGGCCCATGTTGACCTTTTGTCTCGACCTTCGACTCGGACAAACCCATCTTGAACTTTGTTTCGGGTCGGTCATCTCATTCTTCGACTCTAACTAGCTTGTCTCGACTATCAACGTGGGCCAGCCTATTTCAACGTTCGACTCGCCTCTACCTTCGGCCTCGTATAGGTCACTCTCAGTCTTTGGTCGGGGATGACCTGTCTCGACCTTTGACTCGGGCTTATTGATCTCAACCTTGAGCCTTGGCCAGCCCGTCCCGACTTTCGGCTTGGTTCGGCCTGTCTCGACCTTTGGTCGGGGTCAACCCATCTTGATCTTCGGTCCGAGAGAGCCTATTTCAATTTTTTGTCGAGAGATCCTATTTCAATTTTTTGTCAGAAACAGCTTTACTCGACATTTGATCTACACTAACCCTGACTCGATATATGATTCAAGTTGAATGTATTGTTTTTAAGAGTTAGTTAAAGTTAGTGGATTTAAACCCACATTAACCCTGACCCTAACCCACTTAAGAGAGGGATTTGAGACTTGAAACTTCTTTTGGTTCCCAATTTAGGAACTCCCTAAAAGGAGACTTATTCAAGAGACTTATTCAAGAGTGAATTAGAACTGATCCATAGAGTATGAGTCAAATTAATAGCTCTATTCTTTACATCCATAAATCTCAAAAAATTAAATCTTTGCCTTCTCCCGTTAAGCTTCTTATATGTGAAAACCTAGCACCCTTCCCAACTTTGAATTATTTTCCACATGTCATATTCATCCTAATTGGGTGGGAAATGGGAGAAAAAAAGTATGTGAGGTCGTTGTTTGTCCTACCTAGGTTGCTCTCGTAGTGGCGTTGAGACTTTCTCCAACGGTCGTGCTATGACATAAGAAAAGTATTTTACTCACTCTTTCAACAATACTCTTATATATATATATATATATATATATATATATATATATATATATATATATTGGCATACTTTCAATTTTTGGAGACCATTGTCATGCAGGGAAGTTTGTGAAATGGTAGGGAAGTTTTGAAAAAGTGAAAATAGTTAATTAAAGTTTGAGATTTCGGAATTGAAATTAAGATAACCAAATTTAAAATGGTTAAAATGATAACTTTTTAAGCCCTTGTCTCTTTCAAAGATTATGAGAAACGCGGATTTAGAAGAAAAAAAACTGTAATAAAACAAAAAAGGCGAAATTTTCATATAGATGACGAATAAAAGAATAAAAATCAATATAATTAAGACATTATCATTATATATAAATATTTTACTATACTTCTCTAAATATAATCAGTTACATCTTTGAATTTAATTTATTATATTTAAATAAACATAATAAAATATTGACTTTGAAATTATAATATAATAAATAATTCAAATAAATATTATAAAGTAAATAAAATATTTTCGGTTTTAATAGTTTATAAAATATTTTTGCAAAAAATTAATTT
>Ga0214545_1004149_pt1 | contig 27250 bp, 15 predicted proteins | sample CNSS4metaG_FD_160064 | JGI IMG/M metagenome (GOLD analysis project Ga0214545, IMG submission 160064) | Root nodule microbial communities from cowpea collected in UCLA plant growth center, Los Angeles, California, USA - CNSS4 | ecosystem: Host-associated > Plants > Roots > Nodule | place: USA... | reverse complement strand
CCGTGAATCCTAAAAAAAAAAAAAAAAAAAAACCTTTTTACTCACCAGTAGCTAACATTTTACTAAAGCATTTTATAATGTTGATATACAAAAAATACAAACTATATGAACAGTACTAAAGATTTGAATAAGGATTTGGGCTAAAGAGCAGCACTGAAATGAGTAATTTCATTTACAATCCCTTCGATCTCTAACAACCCTCCTCTTACAAGCTTTAACTCTCCACTGTTTGAATGAAGAACAAAGAAAATATCTTAAGAATTGGAAATACAGGAAACAGAATATGTCTCACTTGATAAGAATGAGAATGATGATTATGCGTGTCTGTTTTATTGTTGGAAAACATTCCAATGCAACTGAACGGAAAAGGATGTGATCGAATGAAATTGGTTTCAACGTAAGTTTGAGCCCTCCCAACAGAAATTCAAACATACTGAACGTTGGGTGGGGGAAAGGAGAAAAAGTGATTTTGTATGGTTTAACTTCAGAGAAATAAGTGCTGCTTATTTTCCAACTTCCTGGGATAGCTTTGATTGCATCTCCTAGAAAAAGAGATTATTAAACAAACACTAGGTTTTCAATTTATTCTTGTTTTGTGTCAATTGTTTTTACTTGGTGTGCTATTTTCTAAGGACCTTGTGATACGATGCTTATGACGTGTCATTAATTATGTTATTTTCATGTATTTAACTTGCATTATATTATAGTTTTCCTTTAATTTTGTGATACTTTTGGGGAATTGTATTTCCTACAATTCGTTTCCAATTTTATTGTTCTTGATAATTATGCCATTAGTGTTGAATACAGAACCATTCAAGTGCTTTCTCCTAACAACTTAATATTAGAGCCTTTACGATGTCTAGAATTCAATCCCCAGTATCCAGTTCTTTTAAGTAAAAGTTAAATTTTCCTTCGTCTATACTTTTAAAGCACAAAGAGATCTCATGAAATGTGACTTGTTATATATATAAAGCAACCATGTGTTTTCAGCTGCCATTTTAACCTATCCAGATAGTTGGTTCATGACAACTATATTTGATAGGTTTAATTTAGCAGTTGTTTAGAAAGAAAAACACGTTACAATCACCATGCTTTTCACCAAAACATATTGGAACCAGTGCTTTTCACCAATGACTGCATTGTCAACCCCAAATTTGTACGGAGGGATTTTAGGCTTGCTATTGTCTACCAATAATAATATCAACTTCTAATCATTAGGTCATTCATGTCCTTGTTAACATCTTAAAAGAACCTCTCAAACCTAAAATTTAACTCAGTTGAACTGATGGCCTGTAGACAGTGCAAAATAAGTAAAATTAAATGACAAAACCTTGCTGTGCTGTCAAATGAAGTGCTTAATAACTGGCTTCCATCACGAGAGAAGGAAACACTTGTGACACCTTGGGAATGTGCACGTTCAAGACGCCTCAAGCACTGGCCAGTTCTAATACGCCAGACCTAAATTGAAATGTGAAATATACAATTTTAAGTTTCACATATTAACAGTTGAGTTGGAAACATAAACATTCAAAAACAGCAACTAAAACATCCACACATGGAAACCAGTATATATTCAAGGAACCACATGTTACAAGTTAAAAGACAAAGTAGGACATGTAAAGTAATAAACACAAAACACAGCATTAATAGTGTTTAGGTACTATTAACATTTTTTGTAGTAATTCTAGTCTCCGAAAGGTTAATTTCAACTTATGCACCAACTAATTTTCTTTTCATTTAACTGTTTATGGAAAAATAAGGCCATGCTAAAAGGCAACTATTAATTTTTTGTCCACAAATTTATACCAATATACCCAAGTTACCTACCCCATGAATTGATGTTACCAGCAACATTATGAATTTTCGAGATCCCACGTCCCTATTTTATCAGGACCTTTTTCACTTAGTTGCACAATTTGACACTATTCACTACTCACCCACCCATAGGTTTACATTCTAAAATTTTTCAAATGAATTATGTTTGGTAGCTTAATTCCATTTCATAGAAATATTGAAGAGTGTTGCACATCTAGAATATACACACACATACACGCATAAACACATACAAAATCAAGAATATAAGAAATTCTTCGAAAGGTTAGCTCATACAGCCTTAAATGCAAACATGCATTACTCACTTTAATCTTTCCATCTTGAGAACCAGACGCAAGCATTTCTGAATCTCTGCTAAAGTCTACACAAAGCACAGCATCATCATGCATCATGAAGACTTCCTGCAAGTTCACGGAATCATATAATGTCTAAGGAAAAGACTTACATACACTAAGATATTTCCTTATAGAAATGACGGATAAAATTATATGTATAACTAAATTGCAAGCGATATTAAACACATTCATGTTAATAATAGTACTAAAATTCTTAGAAAACATAAATCAAGCAGATATGTTGATATATTTATTGAACACAGAGAGGAAGAGACAGGTCAGCAAAACAAAACATCGCATTATGAAAGAAAATCCAATTTCATGAATAAAATGTGTAATACATGCACATATTTATATGTATACTACAAATTTAAGATACCAAAATGCATACTTCATCTTAAATTTGTTTCCAAATTCATTAACTATCACATACAAGACATTTTATCATTAGAAGGTAAAAGTGTTCAAATAAAAACTCACTCACGTCAGCCTGGTACTGGAGATCTTTCTTCAGCTTTCCACTTATGTAATCCCAAACCTAGAAATATTGCCAAAAATCAGGAAAAGGAAAGGCAACTGAAAAGGAAGCTTTAAACTCCAATTATGTAACTGCAAACCAAGAAATATGACCAGAAAAATGGGAAGAAAGCAGCTGAAAATGAAACTTTAAACACAAATTATAAATACCTCAATAAACCCATCAACTGAGCATGACACGAGAAACTGCCCATCTGGTGAAAAGCAAGCACATTCTGCATGGCTTTTACTCCCAAACTAAACAACCACATAAGCAGAATATAAGGGTTAATATTATGAAAGCAAACTTGCTTTGGATCTGTTCAGTATCAGAAATATTTTTCAACACAAGCCCACAGGAAACCCAATGGTTCTGCATTTTTGTTCTCTCTGTCTACTTCAGTGTTTTTCACATCTCATCTCCATAAAAAAATGCCTTAAATATGGATAAGATACCTTTATCGTGTGAGACAGAGCTGTTGGATACATGTCATCCACATCTTGTTTCATAGCAGCTGTGCCACGAAACAAATCAAATTGTGTTCCTGGAGGAAGCAACCCTGTGATCAAAGGAAAGCATAGCTCAGTCAAAATCTAAAAAAATTTTCTATGAACATCATCAAGGCTCCCCCCCCCCCCCCCCACACACACACTCAATCCAGCACAGAGAAGGTGTTGGAGGCTGCAACAGATAGGCCACAGAGAAGGCAGGCTAGGGGTGACCACAATTAAAATGGTTTTTCAACAAGTTTCTTTAGTGAAATCAAATTAGAAACATACAGAGAATTGCATTAAGAAACACAAGAAAAACAATAAGTATGTAGATGATCACCATGAAAATGAATATTGTTTTTCAAAACCATGAAAGTAAATTACCTTGATGCTGCTGCCACTTCAAAGCCTGACCAATTAAAGCCATCAATCGGGATGGTGGCACTACAGTAACTTCAGCTGCAAGAGCTGAAAATGCAAGGAAATAGAAGTTCTTAAGGTAAAAATCAAAAGAAATGAAGTTTCATTTCAAATCAAGAAATAGATTTTCATTACGACAGAACAAAAAATAGTATCACAACTTCTTAGTAAAAACTACAAATGTTAAAGACAAAAACCTTGGGCTATTTGTCCACGTCGCTTCTCTTTTGTTGAGTCTTGATAAGCCTGTCATATAGGACACAAGTCATGAACCCTTGGGTAAAGAAACAAACACAAGAACATGGCAAGAAATAAAGCTTCGAAGTTGTCATTATACTCTTTTTCACAAGAACAAATAATAAGGATTAATGGTTTGTTTAGTCCTTGAAAATTTTCCAAATTTTGTCCCCAAGTTGTAAAACCAATGGTTTCCATTCCCTTTTCTTTAAATGCCCATACTTTAAGCTAAAATCCCCCCCCCCCTCTAATTGGAATTAAAATTTGGGTATTTCAAAAAATATTTAATATTTCATGGATTAGAAACACCATTAACCATAATAATGAAAAGTAGAATTCCTGGGTCTTTAAAGCTAGCCCGCTGCCAGGTCTTATGTGACTTTTTGTGCAATAATAATTGAAGTAGAAGTTAAATACCCATACTTTAAGCTAAAATTCCCCCCTAATTGGAATTAAAATTTGGGTATTTCAAAAAATATTTCATGGATTAGAAACACCATTAACCATAATAATGAAAAGTAGAATTCCTGGGTCTATAATGCTTGTCCGCTGCCAGGTATTATATGACTTTTGTACAATAATAATTGAAGTAGAAGTTAAAATATATTTAAGAAAGTGATTGTTGAGAATGGAAGAGTTTGAAGCCTAATGGAAGGAAAAGTTTGCAATTTATGTAGCTATTATCCTCAGTTGAGAAATCTTTAAATGAGAGGAACAAAATGAAGATCATCATGTAACTTTTCATTCATCCAATATTCATTTTTTTCAACACATTTCATAATTCACTAAATTTAAAATAAAAAATTAAGCAATTAACCCTCCAACACAAATTCACCAAGTTTTGGAGCATCAAACACCTTTCAACACCAATAACTCCCCAACATCTATACAACGGATGTTAGACACTCCAAATGCATGGTCTACTAGGACTTGCATTTTCTGCTATATATGCATAAGAATTCATAAGAATTGAAGATGAATGATTGTAGAAGATTGCGGATACAAATAGCTTTGAGGGACATAAGAAACAAGTAGCTTAAGTTAGAAAACAGGACATTGCAAATATGATAAAAAATTACGTACTAACCTCATTTGGATCAAAATAAGTTCTGACTAGGAGATGTTCAAGACGCAAATATCTTTCAGGCTGCTCTTGTTTCATTACACCCATCACTTGTGTTTGCCTTAAAATTGCACGAGCAGTATCCAGTTCTCGAAGTTCAATCATTTCTAGTACAATCTGCAACCATGTTTGAAATTTTTAAATATCACTAACTTGACAGAACAGGCAACATTATTACAATGTTATACTGACAAGGTGAGTATTAGGCAAGATTTTACAAGTATCAAACAGTGCTGAATGACAGCTCCTGAATCTCACATCCCCTAAGAGGAGTATTTGACCCATAAAAAATATGAAGAATTCTCCTTTTAGCCTGATTTTTTAGCATCACTTTCACAATGTAGAGGAATAATTAGATTGCCACAGTATCCAACCTCATTTGGCAACTACCTAGCCTTTCAAAGATAAATGAATTTTTTTTCTTTTTATAAGCAAGTGTTAGTTCGTTAAATATGTTAATTTTATTGTTAGTAGAAGGAATCAAACCTATTAGAAAGTGAACTTTTAAGTCTAATGTAACCTCACAAAATTGGCTTGTAAAGTAAGTTTGCACCGCTTATATATTGTACTTTGATCTCATCTCTAGTCAATAAAAGATTTCCCACACCATCCTCGCACCAAGAACTATAAATCTTGATGACCAGATATTTGTGAGTGGTCCAATAGCGACCTAATAATGGGTGATACAATACACCCAACAAATCTCGTTAAGATAAACTCTAATATCATCTTAGAAAGTGTGCTCTAAGCTTACTCAACCTCACAAAACCGACTTAATTTGGCTGTATTTCTAGTTGATGTGGGATCTTCAACATAACCCGTGACCTATCCCACTTCCCCTTCATTTCCTTCCAACCACCAAGCCAACCTTATAACTCCAACATCAATTCCTAATCTCCAATCAAAATTAATTCGACCAAAATTAAAACAGACCCTTTATTTCCCCAAAGTAAAGGAGTTCAAAAAATCATTAAACTACTAACAAAGCACAGAAAATATTACAACTCCCGAAAAAACTTCTTTCCTGTAAAATGGCAGCCTAAATAAAGAGATCCTAAAGTCCAAGGGAAACGACCAAATGATTATGCACTTAAAAGCTAACGAACCAGCAATGCACAAAGAGAAAATGTCATAAGGCTGACCAAAAATATAGCTAGGTTAGGCAGATTGATTAGCAACATTATCCAGCACTTCCTATGTGAACGCTGTCACGCTTTTTACCCTTTTTACCTTCACCGCCCTCCATACCAACATTTCAGCCCATCATTTTACCTTATTCCCAATTCATACTGTTCATATGATGGAAGGTTCTAAAATACGTTAAAAAGTCCATAACCAGCATTGGAAGACTGTGATAAAGCGAATATACAGTTATACACAACACAATTAGTAGTTATATATCACAAACCAAAGTTTGTCAAAAAATACCTGTTCATACAAATCCTCCAATTTATTCCTGGGAAGCTTGAGTTGAGAAACTTGAGGCAATATAGCATCCCATCTCCCACTATTGATATCAGCAACAAAGGTTTCAATGCTGTCAACAGTATTCAGAGAAACCTGGCATTCATTCTGCAACGTCTGAAAAGTCTGATGCAACGAATTTTCTTTGCAAAACTGAAGCACAATTTTGATGACACTGCGAAGGGCAAACGAAATTTGACAATAACACAAATTAAACCAAAAAAAACAGAGAGCCATTGAACGAGTTTCAATTAGACATGAACAAAAGCGAAACATATGTTTTAGTAAACGAAGAAAATTAAATTTCCCGATTTCAAAAATTCACAAATGAGATGCAAATACGGTGGAGAAATTAGATGCAGTGAACGATACTTACTCTCGAGCTTCGATTTCGAGGGTAGACATTGCTGATATGTCGATTGAAGTTGCACCACGATGTGTGCGTAGGGTTTTAGCGCAGATTCAAAGAAACCAAGTGTTATCACTTACCACCAGTTCCAACGTTCTCATTAGGCCATAATCTCAGTACCAACGTTAGTTTTATTGAACCCAACAAACATGGCCTTGTGAACAACAAACCCTGGGTCGGGTCAAACCCAATAACCCACATGGTTAGGGCCTAAATTTGTTTTGGGTAACGGTTTTTCTGACCTTACATTGATATTACAATAGTGGTCTTTTAAAATTTTACAATTCTTATATGTTTACAAAATATAATCTATAATCTATTAAAAATTTCTCAGATCATTCATTTCGAAATATTATAAAATATATATTTTAGAATAAAATTGAAACTCACATTATGAGATAGTAAGGACATTTCCTAAAGTTATTTTATCACTTTATCAATTCGACTATACGTGATATATATATATATATATATATATATATATATATATATATATATATATATATATATATATATATATATATATATATATATATAAGGTTAAATAAATTTATAAGCATTAAATTTAGATGTAAAATTATAATCAAATTTTAAAAATAATGATTATAATATTTTAAATTCAATGTGTTTTTAAAGTGAATAGTCTTTTATATTTAATACGTAAAATAGTATAAATAATTTAAATATTAATTTTAAATGTCGTATTATACATAAAAAGGTTAATAAATTAACAGTTAAATTAGAAGAATTATATTTATTTATCTTATAAATTTTAAAACTAAATTACATTAAAGTTTGAGATAATAATAGTTGATATTAAAATTTAAGATAACAACATATTTAACCTATCATTTGAATCTATTTTAGTATTATCCGGTATGAATTTTGGTGTTCATTGATATTGTGATTTCAAGTAGGCTTTATAGTATTTAAACCCACAACTCAGACTTTTAAATTTTTGTGAATATTACTGAAATGAAATACTATTTAACTGTTGTAGATAATTGAAATGAATGCTCATTAGATTTGGGTCTAATATTTATTTATTTATAGAGAGAGAATATATAGAGAGAAAATGAGTGTGTGTGAGAAATAGAGGACCACAAAGAGCATCTAAAACTACCAATGAGACACAGAAAACAGTACAAAGAACCAGACACAACATTAATGATGAACAAATAATTTATAACTTATTATTTGATGATTTAAACTTTAAATCCTATTTTTTGATACTCTTAGAACAGGTAGTTACATGCAAAGATTGATATTCATCTTATATTAAAAAGTATAAATAATAGAAAATAAGAAAGCGCAAAAAGGATAAATTATAAATACAAAGGTAACTACAATTATAGTGGAAACATATATATATATATATATATATATATATATATATATATATATATAATAATTTTGCATAATTTAAAAATGGAGATTAAAACAATTTAAATATCCAATAATACAAAAATGTCAAGGAGTGCATAGTTCAAAGTAAATAATATCTCGTATTCATGTTATGAAAATAATTAATTAGTCAATGTTTAGTAGATTTAATGTGATCCGATTACCATCACATCTGGACATGAATTTTGTTATATTTATAATTTTAAACTTGAACTTTGCTGTATTTATAATATTACTACGATCACGTTTTGAAAGAAAAATAATTTTAAAGAAACCAATAAAATAAGATGGAACTTATGAATATTCCAAGATTTTTTATTTATATATTGTATGTATTCAAAATACATATAAACATGTACTAAATATAATACACGAGTGAATAAATTATATAAACTTTATATGTTTTAATTAACTTAAAACAGGTGGCGTGTTACAATTTTCATCTACAAAATATACACACTAATATTATTACTTTAATTATTAAAGGTGTCTATTGATTACTTTCAAAGCCATCACTATCTACTAGGTTATCTATTAAATGATATCCAATACGTAGTAGTGTGATGTAGACAAAACTAATTATTAACAAGCTTACACAAATAATTACGAGAAATGGATTTGATTGAAAACAAATTAGTGAAAAGAAAATCCTAATTTTATTTAACGTAAATATATCCTAAATTGAAAACATAATTTTATATATATATATATATATATATATATATATATATATATATATATATATATATATATATATATATATATATATATCCGTGTTAACAGTCTCTCAACACTTAAAGTAATGGAAGTTTTTCTTTTAACTTTTATATTTCAAATACAACGTAGAAATCTATAATTATAGTTTTTTTTTCAATACAAAAATTCTCACGAAATATATGTAAAGTGGGTTTTGAAATACTCATAATAACAATGTTCATAATTTTAATTATTCGTGATAATGTTGAATTATTAATATATTATTTATTGCACTCTTTCATTCAAAAGATTTTTTTCGTTGTATACACTCATTTAATAACATTAACATAGATAACTCATGTTTTTTTTTTACTATATATTCATTACAAGATATAGTTGACAGCATTTCTTCTTCTTGTTCTCACATAGGAATGGCATTTTCATTAAATAAATTCTATAAGGAAAAGTTATTTTATTGTTTTCAAAATTAAAGGTATTCTATATATGACAACTCAATTCCCGTTTTGTTGTAATAGATTCTATTTCAATTTTAACCAGAATGTTGAAAATTCGACACTTAATAAAGAATTCTCTTTATTAAAAAAAAATGAAAACATTATATGAAAAAACATTAATGAAAAGTCAAATCTGGCCCATTGTTTTATAGTAGGTGACAACAGAAAAATAATAACCACAAAGAAAAATAAATAAATTATGTGATGTGGTAGAAATGTAGTATAGACAATTGCATGCAGTTAGAAAAGTTGCTAATATTTCTCTCAATCGTGATACATTATCTATCGTACTTGTTTTTTTTTTATTTTTTTATAAAAATATATACGAGAGATCTTTTATAATCTATAATAATATACGAAGGAGATTCCTCTTTTTGTATTCACTTTTTATTTTTCAATTTTACCCTTAATTACTATTTTAAAAATTAATTATTTTATAATTATTTTTTCTGTAACCGTTTTCTTTTAAATCTTTTTTATTTTGACTGTTATTCTAAAAACTTTTTTAAACAGTTATTTTATTTAACAACTATTTTAAAATTTATTATATATATTTTAAAATAAATATTATTGATCTTATAAAAATTAAAAAATTTAGATACACAAACGTGAAAGCGCATGTGTGTTCGCTAGTATGTACATAAAGAGTTAGACTGAGTTGAATTTTTTTAATTTTTTTTTATAGACCCACTCAAATTCAACCCATCATTAATTAAATTGAATGAGATGGCTAAACCACAAATTCCAAAAAATATTTTTTTTTTAAATGAAAAGTAGATTATACTGTGGCAAGACTCCTTTGATTCTTATTTTTATTTTTGTCTAAAAATATTAAATTAATCTTTTAATTTTTTAAAATTTCAACTTTGTCCCAATTTTTAAAATTTATGCAATTTGATTTTTTTAATATATTTCTTAAAATAAATAAAAAAAATTCATCAGATTAAATTATTAATAAAAAATGATTTATTTTATTAATATAATTAACATAATTAATTTAACGAAAAGGACCGGAAAAAAAATGACATTTTTAAACAAAAATAATGAAAAAAAAAAACCAAAATTATAATAATAAAATAATAGCATCCAACCATTTAATAAAAAAAGTGTACCTCAAATGACTAGTATATAAAACACTCGATGTGGAGATCTAGTATATTAAAAGAAAGCTCAACACTCTATCATGCTAAGAATTTGCAGCTGAGATGGAATTTCTCATGCAATCTCTGTTAATTACTGTGATCACCATGGTTGCATCTGTGTATGTTTTGCAGAAAAGAAGAACAGGTGGCACTAAAACCTTGCCCCCTGGTAGCTTTGGGTGGCCCCTAATGGGTGAAACCTACCAATTTTTGTTCCTCAAGAGTGAACATTTCATTCAAGAGAGGGTCAAAAAGTACTCCTCACAGATCTTCCACACAAACATCCTAGGAGAGCCAACAGTGGTTCTTTCTGGTCCTGCAGCAAACAAATTTGTCTCCACCAATGAGACAAAGCTTCTCAAAGTTTGGTACATGAAGACTCAGCGCAGGTTCTTCAATATTCCTGACCAAAAAATACATGCACCAAAACAAGAACCTGCATCTTCAGCTCCAGTGAAGATCTTGGGGATTCTGAGACCTGAGGGAATAGCAAGGTACATGGGGAACAAGGTTGAATCAACCATGCATCAACATTTCACGACACACTGGGAAGGAAAAACAGAAGTGAAGGTGTGCCCTTTGGTGAAGGCCTTTTCCCTCACACTGGCTTCTCAATTCTTCTTAGGCATTGATGAACCAAAATTGGCCACTGAGTTTGAGCACTTGTATTTTGGGATCTACTCTGCTCCTGTGAATTTCCCGGGCTCTTCATACCGTAGGGCACTCAAGGCTTCATCTGCAATAAGGAAAGAGATCCAATTTCTGATCAAAGAAAAGATTGAAGCTTTGTCCAAGGGACAAGTTGTGGATGACCTACTAGCACACGTAGTTGGTGCTGAGCAAGGTGGAAAATATGTGCCAAGAATTCAAATAAGCAACATCATCATGGGGATGATGAATTCAAGCCACATGCCAATAGCTATTACTCTGGCTTTCATGATCAAACACATTGGACAGAGGCCTGATATCTACCAAAAAATCGTATCCGGTAATTTAAGATAGTAATTATATACACACACAACATAGGACAGAGTTTGAATATATGGTTCTTAGCTGCTTTTAGTACAATTCTCTACTCTGAATTCAACTTTCGTCTTCGTAAACTTTCACCAACCCTTTTCTCATACAGATTACCAAACTGAAACTCTAATGTTAATTCAAAAACAATGTTCAAAATACTTAAGAAAATGCATCCAAGTTCTGTCTGCATAAAATATTGTACCTGCTTTAAGGTAGAGAGGTAAGTTAGGGGTTTAAGCTAGGAGAACACAGTCTTAACTAAAAAAAACAATGTTAAAAGTTGTTAAAAAAGTGCATCTAAGTTTTGTCTGCATAAAATATTGCAGTAGCTGCTTTAAGATAAGTTATTGGTTTAAGCCAGGAGAATACAGTTTGTGTTTTTGGACTTTCTTTTTGGACTCAGAATGCAAGATTCTTAAACAAAGTATGGTTGACTTACCACATAGCCAAAATTTAAATGGCAGTGATACCCAAAGCAGAAAGAATCAAATATATTTAATATTCCTTCTTAAAACATAGACTATATAAACATAGACTATATATATATATATACATGATACTTTGTTTTATTTTGAATCAGAGCATGCTGGTGTTACAAAACTCAAAAGATCTGGTGCAGCACTAGACTGGGACAGCATACAGAAACTGAAATACACATGGGCTGTTGCACAGGAAACTATGAGACTCTATCCAACTGCACCAGGTGTGTTCAGAGAGGTCATAACAGATATCACATATGAAGGTTTTACTATTCCAAAAGGGTGGAAGGTACCTTAAGATATATACTAATTGATTAATGTAAGTTAATAAGCTTGTAATAAATTAAAATTTTCTCTAACTTGTTTCCATCTGCACAGATTTTTTGGTCACTGGTTGGGACAAATAAGGATCCGAACCACTTTCCAAAACCTGAAAGTTTTGACCCCTCAAGGTTTGAAGGGAATAATATTCTTCCTGCTCCATACACTTGGATACCCTTTGGAGCAGGACCAAGATCTTGCCCTGGACAAGACTACACGCGATTTGTGGTCCTCAATTTCATTCACATCCTAATAAACAAGTTCAAGTGGGAAGTTACAGTTCCAGATGAGAAAGTTTCAGAGGGTCTAATACCTACCCCAGCAGAGGGAGTATCAATCCGTCTTTATCACCGTTAAGTTCTCACAAGTGCAGATATTGTGAACACGAAGAACAGTTTGAAAAAAACAATATCATATGATAATAAAGACGACAAACGACCCAGACAAGGTTAATTGATTATAGGATTGTATGTGTAATGAGACAATGTAATAAGAATATTCGGAGTGTTTTGTTGTCGTTTTCTAGAAGGAGAAAAGTGATGTTGAGTAGGTAACTATTTTGAAGAACAAATCGTAGTTTCTCCGTACATGTGAAATCCTTATAAAAGAGATGTTGATATCAGATCATATATATCAATCAATGGCATGGTCCAGGTTATATATAATCAGCATAGTTTGACTGTTATGAAAGCAGTGTGATTGGTATAGTTTAACTAGTAATCGATGTTCATTGGACAGGGAGATACTGGACCACAAATTCATCAACCAAAAGCGACAACGTACGACACGTAGGATACCCCGAAAGTCCTACACGCCATGCATGCAAAATGACAACAGTTCACATAAAGAAACATTCAGAATGAAAAAGGCATCGATTTAGTCGCAGAGAGACAACAAAAGATACAATAACACGTAATTATTCTTCACAAAGTAGACCTGTTGTGGTGTTTTTGAGAGTGTGAAGTTCCACATTTAATAAAAATCGGTAAGAAAAGAACTACTTAAACCAAATATAATATTGTATCAAAGTTATTAAGAATCCATCCTAATCTTGATTTAGACCTATATATATACCGATATTATAGTAAGACAGGGAATTTAAATATAACTTAACTTTATAAGATTAGTCGAGTAAAATGAGATTTACTTCTATGTAAATTGATCTTTATTATTGGTCATTGTGAGATATAAAAAATACTCTCACTACATCATGCATTTAAATGAGGATATTGAGCATGAAAATTAACAAAATTGTGACACAAAAGATATGACTTTCATATCATATCAAGGGAAAAAGAAATAAAATAATTTATTAAATCTAAATGTATATGTTTATGTAAAAATGATAGTTTTGTAGAATAGCAAAATATACTAATAAGAAAACAATAAAATAATTAATTATATATAATATCTAAAATATTTGCAAATCAAATAACTGATTATCTATAATATTTAATTATATTATTCTAATATCTTTTGAATTAGATGATATTAGGAGTTTTTATATAACTCAGCACAATTCATTCAAAATATATATAAATTGTATTAAATATATTTGATGTTGGAACTTTTTTTCTTTAAGATTACTCTTTCCTATTTTCCTAAGAAAATTTAAAAAAAAAAAAAAAAACTTTTGGTACATGTAAGATTGACCATATATATAGAGAGAGGATTAAGTATAGTTGAGATAATAACATCTAGCAAAAATGAGTTTAATTTTTAATATACTGTAATTAATTAAAGTTTATTGTCACTGTAAAATAATCATCATAAAGTCTATCATGATGGAATGAGAGAATATACTTTGATTAAACCCTTTTAATACTATCAAGGTTTAGCGTCATTTTGTTGAATGAGAGAGTGAGATGTTAACCATTTTTACAGACTTATTTGAAATAATTTTATATTAATACATCAACATGGAGAAGGACAGAGTTAAAGTAATATTACACGAGTAATTATATTTATAAATTTATATTTATAAATTTATTTCTCATTTTATTTTTTATCTTTCTTTTCTTGGCTTATTACATTATTCATCACATCTTTTTCTTCTTCTTTTTTTTCTCTCTGTCTTTTCTTTTCTCTTCCCATCACTCTCTTCTTCAAAATCCATGTAGAGTGAAGAGGTCTATACATATTTTTCCATATTATATATAAACAAAATGCAAATTGTAGATTCGTACACATAAATTTCTAATTAAATGGGCTGCTGAAATAAATGAAATGCATGCTTAAATAGCCGTGACTGAATTTTGTTTTTACATTTGTGGACCACAAATTCATAAACCAAAAGAGACAATGCACAACACCTAAGACATTCAAAAGTCCTAAGCATGCATGCATATTGAATTATGAGCAAGGACGATAAGCATCCATAATATTAGTTTAAGAAAGAACCATTCACAATGAAACAACAAAATGGAGAAACCACTAAATATATATATTTTTTGTTTTAACCACAAAATGAACATTAAACAAAAATTATAAGCGATTTTCTTTTATTTGTTATCATCTGTAAAAAGTCTTCTTTTATCATCAACCATTCTGAATAGGCATAATTTTTAAATGTTCCTGATTATTTTTCTAATTATATGATGCTATAAAAAAAGTAGTTGCATACTTTTGTTTTATACACATTTCTCGTACCTTTAATTCTGACATTTTTCTCTCTTTCCTTCTATTCTCCAATCAATACAAATGTTACAATAAGTTAAATTCAAATTTACTTTTAAATCAAAAGCAATTAATTTAGCTGGAATATACTATTTGTACATGCATCATAGTATTAATGCAGAGTATCACCTGTTTTTGAAAAAAAAAAAAGATGATTTGATACCCTTTTTTCTCTCAAACCCATATGAAAACTCTGTTTAACAGTAAAATATTAAATCAAGATATTTAATGATATATTTTAATTTGACCTTATATATAATAAAGATGAAAGAATTTAATTCCAACAAGAGATGTGAATGGTGTAAAGAGTTAAAATATGATTGTAGGATATTGAAGAAAGCTATAATAGAGCCTCAGCATTATATTATTGAATCATATCATAAGGTCAATACATGTAACGAATGAACTACATGCTCCCTAAGAACAAATTTCCCAATGGCAAATCCCAAGGGAAAAAACAATATGAACCCCTATTTTCTAATACATAAATAGAAGTGCAGCAAGGGTTTCATCTAGTGTTGTGCTATGCTAGAATTTCCAAGTAATTCAAGGCATTTCATTTGGAACTCCATAACCATCAAGGTGAGATTTCTGCCATCTCCATGCAACCCTCAAACTCTGTTGAAGATCAGTGTGCTTAGCACTCCAATTCAGTTCACGTTTGATCTTTCTTGGATCACTGTACACCTCAGCATAATCACCAGGACGACGAGGAAGAAATTCCACTTTAATGTCCACCCCTGTAGCCATTTTACAAGCTTCCACAAACTGCTTCACTGAACTACCTGATAAACATGCACTAATACTATAATCAAACGTACAAGGTTGTTTGGTTTGGTTCAGAATATGTTTTCTGCTGTTTTCACTTCATCCTACATAGACTTCAGAAAACAGGATCCAAGTGTTTAACTTACCCTTTCCAGTGCCAACATTGTAGATCCCAACTTTGGCAGGTTGTGCCTTTTCTAGGGCTTTCACATGAGCATCAACTAGGTCAGTTACATCGATATAATCTCGTATGCAAGTTCCATCAGGTGTCTTATAATCTGTTCCTCTTACCTGCATAGGGACAGCACCTAGTGAACACACTACAAGTACTACGTCAAATGAATTTGATGTTACTTGGGAACTTTATGACACATTCATCTACACCATTTCATTCCAGTTATCATTATACATATCAAAACATAGTCTGGCTTATATAAAGAATTCCTTTTTCAGCCATGTAAGAAAAAAAAAATGAAAATTTCAGTATCAGCATACCTTTAAACCAGGTATAATACCACGAGCAGCATCAAAGCAAGCCCCTGATATTCGACCTTGCTCTCGGAGTTCAGGCCTAGGAGCTTCACCCAATTTTCCATTAGGGTCTGATCCAATCACGTTGAAATATCTGGTAGTTTCCCAAAGAAAACTTATAAAGAATACCAGCACAGATAATTCTAAAATACCTTTAACTTATCCACAGTTAAAACTAAAATTGTATATGATCATTCTAACATGAGGTGGGGAGTTTTCTTAAGCCAACAAATCTAAATTCCAGGAATTTTTGTGTGTTTTCAGCATATAAAGTAACATGTCGGAAGCTCCATAAAATTTCCCCAAATCACTTAAGTTACAACTTTTGCAACAAAGGGCACACGGAATAAGATATAAAAAGCTGTTTGAAATAAAGGGAAATATGTAAATCGAAAATACAAACCTCAGGATCATTATTGCCATGTCTGAGTTTTTAGAGAAATCAAGGATGATATCTTCAGCCATCTTCTTGGCTTTTCCATATGGATTTATTGGGACCTATAGAACATCAATGTTAACTCCAAATCTCCTCGAGCAGTAAAGTCAATTCAGGATGCAATGAAAAACATAAAATGTTTTCAACCAACCCCCATAATTCAACAATCCTTGGATTCCCACCTGCTGCGTTTCCTCTGTAATGGGCATCTTTTCAGGTTCCCCGTATGTTGCACATGTACTAGAATATATCAATGTCTTCACATCATGTCTAGCCATAGCCTCCAATACCAACAACGTGTTTGATGTAATATTGTGATAATACCTGCCAAACATGTGAATTCCAAATACATTAAACTATTAATAAAGTACAACCGAAATTGGTCAATTCAACTATAAAATACCATTCTTGTAACCACAAATTGGTCAACTCTATCAACAAAATCACATCTAATTCCAAAAAAAAGCAATATCAAAACATAATTCATTCTTAGAGTAGCAACAGCAAATATGGGTGTACTCAATCAAAAACATCCTCTGGATAAAGATGGTTTTAGAATAGTCCAACTTATTCAGCTGAGATTAACATGAATGGACAAAATCCAGAAGTGCTTACTTAAGAGGATCCATTGTGCTTTCTCCCACGTATGCAACAGCAGCAAAGTGCATGACAGCATCAAATTTGTTCTCCAAAAATATTTTGTCAACCTGATAACCAGTCAAATAAACAATCTTTCAAGGTCCTTCCCCGCATATGCCAAAAGAACAACAAAAAAGAGTGACACCAAAGTATTTCTAGTAACAAACAATGTAAGCATACAGATATTCTATCTCCCAAGTCAGCATAAATGAATTGAAGTCTTCCAGGTTCTGGAAATAATTCTTGAAGAACCTTGACGGCACCCAAATTTCCGCGTGAAAGATTGTCCTGCCAGGAAAAAAAAATGTCAGGTCTGTAACAATACACTGAGCAGTGCGTTTGGCTAAAACAGAGAATGAACTTTTATGAATAGACATACTACTATGGTGACACGATGATTATCACTCAGAAGTCTTAGAGTAGCATGTGAACCTATAAACCCTGCACCTCCTGTTACTAAAACATGAGTGACACCAGGTTCATGGATGGCAAACTGCAAAGGGAGGAGAAATAAAACTTAACGATATAGCTAGATGAATAAAAAAGGTACAGTCGAATTAGATACATAAAGTAGCAAGAAGATTGAACGAGTGAAAGAAGAAAATTCTGACTGAAAAGTAAACACCATATAACAACTCTCAACAATTCCTCTTTCCCCTAATTTCTTTCTTCCTTTCTCATCTCTCTAAAAACACTGCTGAACACCAACTAAACAATTATAATGCATCTTTTAAATATGTTATAAAAAAAAGCCAAAGAAACTTAAACAGAATTTATGTATCTGTTGCACTGTATTCATATGTTTTATAACAGGGTTTATACCCATATCTCTTTTTTTAGGTAGGTACAATAAACAATATAATACAACAAGTATGACCAATGCACTAGTAACATGTGTAGTTGACCACGGTAATAGTGTGCAGCATTTTAGTGGTGTCAATGGTATAAGGATTACCGGACTAGAGGAATTCAAAGATGGAGACCGCTTGATCATGATAATACACAGTGTTGTTAATACAGCAGCAAGAAATACTTTCCCAACAAAATTGCCCTTCCTTTTTGGATCTGGATAATCCAAACCTATAGGACAGAAAAACGGAAACTACATTTTCAAACTCCAAGTATATTACGAGTGAGCCAAAATAATAACAAAACACGAAACAAAGTCATTGGAGATTGACAATTTATGAACTCACAAACACCTTGTAGTCAATTATATACATGCACTGCAACTAGTCTATACTATAGTCAAGTCATACAAAAGGTAAAGCTTTCCATTCCATTTTCAAACTGATTAATACTTTTAACCAACCAGGCTTCATTTAAAGGGCAAAATATAAAAAAGTTTGTAATCAAGAAGAGGAGAAACCAGAACAAGAGTAGGGCTTTCTCCTAGGTGTAGAAACAAAGGATTGGCCGGGTTTGTGAGGTGATCAGAAGAATGGCTGGCCATGACTAGAGGCGGAAGACAATTACATCTGATACCATATGAGTAGTATGAGAGTTATAAGGAAGAGAAAAAAGAACTTGCACACAGGGTGTTTGACAAAAAGGGGCAAGTCAAGATGAGCTTACACACAGTATCTCATTATCTCAAGAATTACACACATACAAGACAGAAACAGATCTTTTATAAAGACAAAGGAGACTATACAACAGAAGAAACTAATCTCCTAACTAATTCAACTGAAAAAAACAGAAGATATCATCATATATCTCTATCACCATTTGTGCTGAAATTTAGAAGAGAGAATTATACCTCCCATTGTTGTAGCTCTTGCTGTCCTTGGCTGATTTCTGGACCTGCCAAAATTTAGCATTTGCAGAACCCCTTTCTTTGAGTGTGCAGAATGAGATCTTATTCCTTAATATCAATTATCAAATCAAGCTTCACTCCCAACATTGAGAGACATGCTGCACTTAAAGTCACACCATTTGAGACATTTTCTCCTCTCACAGAATAGAGAACAACCCAGAGAAGTAAAAAAGGAAAAACCATCTAACAAGAAAGTAAAAACCAAGGAAAGGATTGAACCCAAAAACATATTAAAGTAAAAAAAAGGGTTAAAATTAGGGGAGTGAAGTGGAGCGGGGGCGGCAAATTCAGCCAATGAAAACACGAACAATTCAAATAACCACAACATTTTTGTGTACAAAACAGAACCCTGCAATTTACAAGTATATAAACAAAATTTAAACATGGTGAACCAAAGAGAAGGCATTCAGAATTCCAAGATCCACAGAAAGCAGCACAAGAACAAACCAAACAGACGTACAAAGCAGAAAGTTAGGTTCTGCATAACTCATTACTCATAGCACTAACAAAATATATGCACGCCAATTTATTCGTCAAAGCATTAAAGGCGAAGGAAACATGGGGAAAACGAATCCCCCAACAAGCCGGCATTGCTATTTAATAATCATTGAGAAAAAAAACTACAGATTTCTCAACAAACCCAGAAGAAACCACATTTTCATGATCCAACACGTGACAACAGCGAACAAAACCCACCATTAACAGTTTCGGCAGAGCCACACTCAAAAAACACCGAGCAAATTAAAATTCAGAACCACACAAAATTCCCAGTAAAGAAAAGCAAGTTCGAAGCTTAAGTATGCCGGTCATGAGAACCAGAGGCATAACCGCAGTGAGAATTACCTGAAGGAAAAACAATGCAGGAAGAAAAACGCGAGCTTTCAGTGACCCAAAAGATCTTAATAGAAGAAAGATGATTGAACAGGTAAAAAGAAGGGGAGAAAAATGTGTACGAGAAGAGAAGGAAGAGAGAAAGATGTAGAAAATGGAAAGTGAGTCGCAAAGGAATATGAAAGGGGTCCAAAATTGAAGGGTGGTCTTGAGAGCCTTCAATATTGATGAAGAGAGAGAGTAGCGGAGAGTTCTGTGCGTGCAGTCCATGTTGTCGAATCGTTAGACAGAGAGAGAGAGAAAGAGAGAGATGCGACCCTGAATCAAAGGAACAACAACACAACAACATCATCATCATAGGACTATTTTCTTTTTATATTTCTTCACCTCTATTTGTTGTTACCTTCATCATGATATTGTTAAGAAACATTAACTTTATTAATGATAATAACATCATTTATTAATTAATTAATTAACTTATTCAATTTATGGAAGGCTGTAAAAAATTATTGCATATATATTTTTTAACATATCAAATTTACTAATTGGATTCAATTTCTGGACCAAAGTCTCCACTGATCAATTCACAATATTTTTCTGAAACTATTTATATTAAAATTTGATCTGATAGATATCTAAATTAGGAATAGTATTTAAATTTATTATATGACACAATTTATTTAATTCGTTTTAGAGTTAATACTTTAAACAAGAAAACAGCTTTTTGAATGTCCAATCATGTGCGAACATTTGTGTTGTACTATAAGCGAGAAACGCGGTCCAATTTAATTACAATATGCATTGCATCATATGGAGCAGATTTTTCTACTTTCGGACCTACGTGTCTTAAACTCAACCTTCTTAGTGAAGCGTTTAAATTCATTTTGTTTTTATTAAAACTTATATATATATATATATATATATATATATGTAGTACTTTTATATTTAAAAATTAAAATTAAAAATTATTATTATAAAAAAATAATAAGTGATTTTATAATACATTTTTAAAATATTTCCAGTATATACGTATTTATTTGTAAATCTTATTTTTCTTATTTTAAAATATAATTAAAAATAAAATAAAAATATGAAATATATATTTTGAAGATTTATTTTATATATTGTTAGAAATTATTAATGTTAAAAAGTAAAAAAATATGAACTGTCAGCACGATGTCTATTGCTAGCTTTAATAGTGTGTTTAATATTATATCTTTACATATCGAAAATTTATGTCGATTTCATAGATTTCTTTTTCAGCTGCGGTGTTGGCTGAGTTTTTTTATTTGTATATATTTTTTTAAAATTTTCTATAAACTATTATACTATGTATATGTGTGTTCCATTCCTGCAAAACATTTGCTTAAAAGGTTGGTTGATAAAATAATGAGATTTGAAAAAAAGGAAAAATTAATGCGAGTACATTATCTTTCTCCAATACAAATAAATAATAAGTAGTTGGGTTCTTATTTAATAACTTTTAAAGTAACCATGTGAAAAACATATTCCAAATTTTTTAATATTTATCTTCTTTTATTTTGGACACCTACTATTGTCTTTAAATTCCCGACGTAAAAAAAAACATACATACACATGGCGTATATTAATTTCATCTCCTATTTTCTTTTTTCTTTTTTCTTTTTCTTTTTACGGTTACAAATTACAAACTACATTAAGTTTTCTTCTCTTAATCATCTTCCAGTATTTTTTACGTAGAAATTCATTAAATTTTACACTATCATATCATTACTAATACAACAAATGTTTTTCACAGTCGATCTAGCATATAATAGAATTTAACGATAAAAATGTATAATATGAATTTTATAAATAATTTGTTCAAATTAACGTCGGTCTATACTAACTTTGACGTCAATCTTAAACTTGACGTAGGCCTACTTGATCTCCAACGTTAAGTTATTTTAAAAACTTATAAGAAATATCACAAACCTCATATTCTTTTCAATGTTCTTTTCATGTGAACAATTGGGACGATGATGACAAGGTCCTAAGGTGGTTTTCGTTTCATTTTCACTCGCATTTATGTTATTTCGGTGTCTTTTTTAACATTTTCTTTTATTCTCACCAATTGGTTTTCGTGCAATGTTTTTAAGTGTGTTTTCAAGACTCCAATAATGTTGGTGTTTTCTCATCTTCTCCCCCATTTTAGGATTTTGTAAAATTCACTAAAAATAGTTAGAAAATGATTTTTGACTAAGTTTTTTTTAAGGTAACTTATTTTAGATTGTAGTATAGAGTGTTTACAAATAACATTGGTAACAGATTTAGAGTTGTCAAGATTTAGTGATTTCAAAAGGTCATAACTTTTGCTATAAACCTCGGATAGAAACTTTCCAAAAATAAAAGTTGTTGGAAATTGGGTAACGAACGCGTCGGTCAATCATAAAGGATATTGAGGTTCTGAAATTTTAAAAAATTCAAGGTATATTTTTTATTTTCTTAGTATTTTTCACCTAGTTTTCTATACTTTACACTTTTATTTTACAAACTTACACTATTTCTAAATTCTGGAACTTGTTGTAGTGTGTTCTTATATTGTATATTAATTTTCTATAGTTTCAGTGGAAGAAAAGTATTGACAAAAAATTCAGAAGAAACAAACCCACAAATAATTGATTGTTCATAGACAACAAATGTTAATTTAATGTCTTCCACTTTGGCGTCAGACCTTCAACAAAAGTTAAAAACTTAAAATAACATGCTTAAATTTTTTTTTTTTATGTTAGTGGATAGTTCGAAGGTATTGTACTTTGCGGTGGTCTTTCATGCGATGATCGGTACTTTTCATCTTCGTCATATTTGTATGTTTTTATGGTTGTCTGTTGTTTTTAGAAAAAAGAAAGTTTTGGGTGGGTTGTGGTGGTAGTGTTTAGGATTTGAAGTGTGCAGGAATGTTGTTTTTTTGCTAGAACTAACCCTATGTTTTTACTCCTAAAATGACAACTAGATTTTAGTTATGCGTAACCCCGAGACATATATATATATGTTCGAAAGAGTTTTTATCAATTATTTCTCGATATAATGTTCTTTTTTCATATCTTAATCTCTTATAATTATTTTCAAACATGCAAAGGTGCAGGGAAGAAATTTGGCTGCGGTTTTGTTTTTTGGCTTTGGTTTCAAAAGTATATGCTCGTGAGGTAAATCAATATAATTAATCATTTATGAAGCATACAAAAAATAATTATAGACTAATTCAAAATAAATTTTGAAGATAAAAATAGAAACTTGGGAGCATGAAATACAAGCAAAACGGAAAATGCAATTCTATGCACTTTGAAAAACTGCAAAATCTCAGCGAATGCAATCTCAGCCAATGCCACAATATCTGAATATCAATGCAACAGTACTAAGATCAATGACAACAAAAATATCCAAATCAATCGCAAAAATAAATTAATTCTCATAAAGTGAAATCTTAACAGCAAGGGAACATAATCAACTCATCCAAAATCAAAAAATATATAAAAAGGAATAAAAAAATCACCAACCAGTGGTGGTTTCCACGTGCAGTCTACGATATCCCTCGTCCCACAACAGTAGCAACAGCAGAGGCGGTGGAGGCACAATTTTGAGGCAGCAGCAACAATAGAGGCGGTGGACGCACAATTTTGAGGCAGCAGCAACAACAGAGGCGGTGGACGCACAATTTTGAGGCAGCAGAAGTTTGATGCAAAGGCAAGAACGACAGCGGGAGTGGACGCGAAGGCAACGAGAGTGAACGCAGAGGCAGCATGAAAGGCGTGCATAGAGGAGAGGAGGCTGCTTCTTTCTCTCGACGAAGAAGAAACTCACGTGAGGAAGAAGAAGATTTGTTACAATTTTGAGCCATAAATAAATGTTTCTACCTCAGTTCAATGGTGCAACACACATGAGGCCTATATGGCCTTGTACCTCGGGTATATTCCTAATCGAGACATAAACCTACAACAATTTAATTAAAATAGTTTTTAATTTTTGAAATTAATTAACTAATAATATGCCTCAAGTGGCAGACAATCGAGGCCATAAGTCCTTTATGTCTTGGGTATTTGAAAACCGAGACATAATCTACAATGTCCGATTTAAAAACATGAAAAGAACTTTGAAATTATTTTTCAAGCTTTATGCCTCGGATGATTATGAATGGAGGTATATAAACTTTTATGCCATAATTATTATATGAGACATAAAAGTTTGCTAAAATTTAAAACATACCACTGTGTTTTGATATGTCTAGTTAGAAATTAAGACAATAATAACTAAAGTAAAATGATAGAAATGCATTAGTGATCTCATACATGTACTTTATGTTAATTCTCTTAATTGATTAGAAGATATAACACCAATTATATACAAACATTAAAATAAATGAATTATAGTCCTAACAAATCAGAAATATTAATTAATATAACTTGTTATACTTTTAATCTCCAAAACATTGTTATCCACTCTATCAATCTAACATAGAAGGAAGTTCACATCTTTCCTCTCAATTCTTTGCATTATTTTTTTAATGAAAACTTAAAAAAAATTACATTTTGTTATTTTTTATATTATAAGTATACTTCTAGTTATTAAATTTGTAACTTTTCAGAATAACATTTCCAGTGACTCCAAAGGCAATGTAATAAGTCTAAACATGTTACTCCCCACAAACAAACAAAAAAAAACATCATGTTAATTAGCTAGCCTAGTTCTGTGTACAATGTTTTTTAAGACTAATCTTCTTAATAAACTCTTACAGTTATTCAGTAATTGATGATGCTCTGTGTTAAAGTACTAGTAAACCAGCACAAACTTAACATCATGAACTTGATAACAAAGAAGAAACCATTAGAATTTTCCATGTCAACTTTTATTTTTTTCGGGTTAGTAATAATTTTATTTTCTTAATATTAAAAAGTTGAATCAAAATTTTCATTTTTAAAAAATGCAACACCTTTTCCACTAAACAGGTGTGGATTGAAAGGCACAAAGAAACCAAGGAAGAGACAACTTTTTCGCTGGTAAAAAAAATTAAGTGACAACTCAGTTTGCCCCATATGCATGCATTTGAACCTTCTTTAATATAATTAGCTGGGAAAGGTGAATGAGTGATATCAAATTAGGTATGAGGTCACTTTTTGCTTTTAGTTAGTTAATATATAATTCTCCATAACTTTTTTATTATCTATTTGCCACAAGTTAAAAAAATTTAAAATTAATGTTAAATGAATTAATTTTTATAGATGGTGTTTGAATTTGTCTATATTTTTACATATTTTTATATGGAGTCTTTTTGATCGATTGGATATGGATATAATTGTATAATATCCTATAAGTGATATAACAACTTATATTAACTTTTCTATAATCTTGAGTTTGTAACTTGTTTCAAAGATAAATTTGTATATAATTTTTTTTTCGGTTGTTAATTTTTATTCTTTTTTTTATATTCATGTAATTATAATTTCTTTAATAATATTTGATATTAGAGAAAATAATGTGAATATATTTTTAATATTAAATACTTGATAATACCATATTTTCTTTCTTTGTTGTGATTTTATTTTATAAAATTATTTAATTAAGGGTTAAATAGATGTTTACTTCCTAAACTTTAATATGCAAAATTAAAATTTCTGTATGTCCCTATTTTTTATATATTGACGTTAATTTTTTTAGAATTGATAAACGGTGTTTCAGATTAATATTTAAATTGAAACATGGTACAATAAACAATTCAAACATTATTCTAAAAATCGTTTAATACATCAAAAAATTAATTACAATTGAATTAAAATAATTATATTTATTTATTTTTAAAATTTAGGACAAAAACAAATTTAAATTTTTTATTAAAATTTATAAATTAATTAAAAATATATTTAATCCTTTAGTTAATATTTGATACCGTAAAAAAGTTTCAATATACTCGATATCCAATAAAAATAAAAATTTCATATCCATCAAATATAAACATAAAAATAAATTTTTATTTTGAAGACTCGAACTTACTGCCACCATATTGTCATGCTCCAATCGGCTTGCCAGTAGAGTCTCTTTTCTCTTACTCATTGTAATATTCCATAAATATCTTAAAACTTAAGGTGTATGAATTGGGATTTTAAAAAGTTTTTTTTTTTTAGTTTCTGTCAAGATTTTTAATGATATTAAATTAACATTATTAAAATTTCTTTAAGAAAGAAAAGAAGATACCTCGGTGGTATTCCGTTCAAATCGTTTACAATCTATAAAAAATTGATATAAACATTTTTGTGTGTGTGTGTTTTTTTTTAAATATAACTAGGAAACCAACAGAAGACGAAAAAAAAATCAAAACTATATTGTTAATTGTCATCTAAGATGACAACTCAGCTGATCAAAATGTTTTCGAATTTTTTGGGTCAAAATATCATATTTTAAAAAAATAAATAAATAGATAAATATTTATCTATGAAATCTAGTTGCATATGAAAGGCTTCACATAAAAGAACATGAAACTGCAACCAATCAACTAATTAATTCATTGCTTTTATTTTTGTTTCTAAATTTTATCATTTTTACAATTTTGAATGTAGTAGCATTATATTTTTAAATATTAATAATTAACAAAGTAACATAAGTATGCATTTTGAAAGTTAGTGTTTTGATGGCGACAGACACTGAAGCACATTAGTTAATTTGAAAGTTAAAACATCAGAATGCACTAAAAAGTTTTTTTAAAAAAAATTCATAACCAAAACATTTAAAACATGTATCTTCCTGACCACAAAATTTATTCCATGTTTGTCTAAAAATTGAGAAGCAAATATATTAATTAGATTACATGGAACGTTCCTCCCAAAACTTTTTTTAAACAGCTTTTAGTAATAGAAATGAAATCCAATATATTATTACAACAAATTTATATTTTTTGTTTAAAAAGTATAAATTATATGTGCAAATTTTTTTATCTCAAATATTCCCCTCTCTCATCTTGTAAGGGACTTTTATAGCTAGCAGCCATGGCATCATCAAAGCATGACTAGTTGAATCTATTCCATTATTTCTTTATTGAGGTTCCCACTCCTCAAAGTTCATATATATATATATATATATATATATATATATATATATATATATATATATATATATATATATATATATTGATTATAATAAT
>Ga0214545_1004145_pt1 | contig 27258 bp, 15 predicted proteins | sample CNSS4metaG_FD_160064 | JGI IMG/M metagenome (GOLD analysis project Ga0214545, IMG submission 160064) | Root nodule microbial communities from cowpea collected in UCLA plant growth center, Los Angeles, California, USA - CNSS4 | ecosystem: Host-associated > Plants > Roots > Nodule | place: USA... | reverse complement strand
TATATATATATAGATATATAAAAAAAAAATAATAAATATATATATATATATATATATATATATATATATATATATATATATATATATATATATATATATATATATATATATATATATATATCGGAAATCTAATATATATTTTTTATATATCCGGAAGTCTACATTGACGTCCGAAAATATTTTATCCGAAAATTGATATCTAAAAGTAAATTTAGGAGTGTGATTTCTGTAACTTTTCTCAAATGGTGAAAGGATATTTTTAAATTTGAAAAAATTCTTGAAGGTGCAGAAGAAGTCTACGAGGTGTAGGAAGAAATACCTAACCTTGTGTCTGAAAAGGTCCAATAGTATTTAACCTTGTGTCAGTAACCTTGTCCAAATAATTAACGGTCACCTGGGCCAAGTGCTTTCTGCTCTTCTTATAATTGCACCTTTTTTTAGTAAAAATAACGATAATTTTAAAATAACGATAATTTTTTAGTTAAATATTATTAAAAATAATATCTATTATCATTTTCAAATTTTCAAATGATATATGAATAAAAATAATATTTAATATTAGCTAAATTTTTTCAAATGATATATAAATAAAAATAATATTTTATTCAAAACGTAATATATTTTATGATCTATTCTCATGGAAGATGTTTGGGGATTCTGTTTCTCGCGTTAGTTAGTTGCGTAATAAAATGAGGTGATTGGATTTTCAAACACATCATATATAAATTAAAAATGATTTCGCTTTAATGACAAAAATTGAAGTCACCTTTAAATTACAATTGACTTCAAATATAGTAGGTGCACAGTGATAATGAAAAAATTGAAGAAAAAAAAAGATTATGTGACATTTAAATTTCGAATAGGTTATGAGCAGGATCTGTTGATAAATTTCGAATAAATTGTATTTAAAGTAATTGTAATTATTTATTTGGGGAGTGATGTTATGAAGTACATAGTTGAGTTTTTTAACCCAACTTTTTTTATATGGCGCATTAAAATCGGAGTTAGATTTGATTCATTGATTTTGTTATGCATAGGTTGAACACCACTTCTTGGTATTCCTTTTTTGTAGTTTTCGTGATGGTTTTGTTATTGTCTCTTACTAATTGTCTTGGAATGCATGGGATTCTATGATGGTAGTGAAAGACAAAATTGAGTAAATAAGGCGTGCATCATCATCACTCACTCACATGCTTTACATCTTTTTTCTCCAAATACAATGTCATTCCATTTAATTCACAACTCATAGTTGGTTTCCCTTTGCATGAAATTGAACCTTCGCTTCATGTTTTTTGGCACCAAAACTTCACTTTCATGTGCACAATCATTATTCACGCTTTCATATATAGTGCCTAGTGGGGACACTCCACACTGCACATTCCATTTCTAATTCAATCTTCACTTTTCACAATAACATTACGTTATAGAAGAAAAAAATCCTTTCAAGTCATAATGTCACTAGCTGCTGCTTAATACATTATGACTTAATTAACTTTTAATTCATGGTAAATTTAGATAAGCAGGTAATATGATAAGGTAGGACAACAATCATGTTATCCTGTTACTTGAAAAATAATAGATAAATATTTAATTGAAAAATTCAGTTTTAAACATTTAATAAATAAATAAAATTTTATTAAAAATAATAAGATTTATAAATAACTTCAATTTAATTAAATTTTAAATTAATATATATGAAATTACAATCAAAATGTACTAAAAATCATCCAAAAGAACGTATTACGAATGTACTAATTAGTAATATTTTCTTTTGTAATTTTAAATACTATAAAAACATAAAGTACATGGTCTAAGATTCATTTACAACTAACTATAGCAGGTTGTATGTTAAAATTGAGCAATGTTGAACAGTGGCGGATCTTGACCAAAAGTATTGGAGGGGCCAAAGTAATATAATTTTAAGATTATTAGATTCGATTATTAGTATAATGTTTCAAAAAATGACTTTTCTAACTTAACAATTTGACCTTTAGTATAATATTTCAAAATATATGAAGTAGGGTCTATCTTGCTTTCATCAATACTTTCTTTTTTATCACTTTTAAAAAAATGAATTTATTCTTTTATTCTTTATCAATATACCTTCTTTGTAAATAATATTAAAAAATAATTTTTCATAATCCAATAACAAATTGAGACACGTAATTATAAAATAAATATTACAGTCAAGTCACAATTAAAAATTGATTATGAAAAACTCATAATAAATTATTTTTTTCTATATTCATAAAAAATGAATATACAAAAAATTCATGAGATAAAAAGTAATGTTTTTATTATCGAGACAAGAGACAAGAAAGGAATAAGATAAATGAGAAATGAGAGCAAAAATAATGAATTTGTGTCTTCAAAAACAAGAAAAGATATGATAGTGAGAAATGATTATAATTTGTGAAAAACTAAAAAGACGATGAGAAGGAAAATAAAAATTATCTTAATAAATATTTGGTTTAATTACTCTTTTGATTCATGTTTTCGTTTAAAAATATTAAGTTGGTCCTTCAGTTATTTGTTTCAATTTGGTTCCGATTTTTGAGAAACGGATGCAATTTTGTCTTTTACGATAAATTTCGTTAAATTTCTTGAAACAGATCAATAATTTTTTCATTAAAATTGAAACACTTAGTATGAATAATTTGTTTTGTTGGTGTAATTGACATAATCCTAGTATCAACTTTTGGACAAAAACAGGGACCAAAAGATAAATTAAACCTAAATATTTTTATTCTTTATTATATTTAATTTTATGTTTTATTATCTATTGTTAAATGTTATGCTTTATAAAAAACTAAAAAGATACACAATTTAATTTTCATCAATTTCTAAAATATACTACCTACAATTTAAAAAAAAATCAAATATTTTTATATTATATAAATATATATATATATATATATATAATTAAAAAAAATTTCAAAATTTTGGGGGGGGCATAGCCCCTCCATGCTCCTAAGAAGATTTGTCCCTGATGTTGAATGCTATCTTATCTTGGTAAAATTAGTGGCATAGTAACGGTGTTAAACGGGATGCCACGTGTTAGTTTCTGGATTTTTTGAATTTTTTATTTTTTTAATTTTTAAAAAAATTAAAAAATTGTCACATATCAAACTGACATCGTACCACGTGGCCATGATAGTGCCACGTGTCACAATTATGCCAGGGGTCATTTTCCCATTCTCAATTTGGTCCCTATATTTTAATTTTTGTCTCAATTTTGTCCCAATTTTTGTAAAAATGGTGCAATTTCGTCCCCTCCAAATTAAAACAAAAAATAACTTTTATATAAATGTTATACAAATACTTTTATTAAATTTGATTCTTTTTATTCAAAATGATATTTTTATTATATATTTTCAACAAAACTAAGTTTATTTAAATTTGTTTCACATTCATTTCAAAATTTAAATTTATTTGTTTTTTATTGTTATATAAACTAGTTAATTTTTCTTAAATTTATATAATTAATCTTTTTACACCAACTAAAACATTTGTATAGAAATTATTGAATTTTACACATTTTAAAATATGCAATTATTTAAAATATAAAGTCAAATAAAAAACAATATTAAAGTATGATGTAATAAAATATCAATATAATTTATGATTTTTTTTATTTGCATTATTTTCTATTAATAACTTTAAAACAATTTTAAATAAAGTTTAATGTAAAATATAAATTAAAATAAACTTAATCTTGTTAAAAATATTTACTTGAAATATCAATTTTGATAGAAATATTTGTGCACATTTATATAGAAATTAAATTTGGTTTAAATTTGAAGAGGAACAAAATTGCACAATTTTTACAAAAATTGGGACTAAATTGAGACAAAAATTAAAATACTGGGACCAAATTGAGAATAGGAAAATGACACTTGGCATAATAGTGACATGTGGCACTATCACTGCCATGTGGCACGATGTCAGCTTGACACGTGGAAAATTTATAATTTATTTAAAAATTTTAAAAAAATTCAAAATAAAAAAAATTCAAAAAAATAAATAAATAAATTCAAAAAATCCAGAAACTGACACGTGGTACCCCATTTAATACCTTTACTACACCACTAACGGAAATCCAGAAATTGACACGTGAAACTGACATGTGTTCTCTTGATAAACCAATAAACTATAAACAAGCTTTTAATGTTCTTGGTTGGTTAAAGGATATGCAAGATAAGTATCATGCTCTTGTTGGAAACAACACCAAAGAGCTTGTTTCACCTCCAAATAATATTATTATCATTGGTTGTTGGTGGGTTCTTTTCAAAGGCATAAAACATGTCATGTTGCACAAGATTTTCATCAAACGAAAGGTGTAGATTATAATGAATTTTGTAGTCCAGTTGTAAAACCTTCTATATATGTATTGTTCTAACACTCACTATTTTTCAACGTTGGACTATACCAACTTGACATAAATAATGTGTTTCCTCACGAGACATTGACTGAGACTATTTATATGAGACAACTTCCTGGATTTGACTCCAAAAATTCACACCTTGTTCTCAAACTCAACAAATCCATTTATGCAGGCTCCAAGATCATGGTTCACTAAACTTAGTGAGACTATAGTTCAATTTGGGTTCCAGACCACCAAAAGTGACAACTCTTTGTTTGCTAAGTTCTATGCTAAATCATCTATTCTTATCTTAATATATGTGGATGATATCATTATAACTAGAACTAATAATTCTCTTATTAATTCTTTAATTGAGTCTCTAAGCTCCCACTTTTCTTTGAAGGATCTCATTTCATTACATTACTTTCTAGGCATTGAGGTTTTGTGGACTATATAAGGCTCTCTTCATTTATCTCAATCCAAATATGCATATGATCTTCTATCCCAAACTCAAATGTTGGATGTAAAACTAAAACCCACCTTAATGGTCTTATATCCATGTCTCACACAAGAAGGATCTTATGCCTTTTATAACCCATTTATTTATAGATTAATAGTTGGTGCTTTACAGTACCTTATTATAACTCGTCCAGAACTCTCTTTTTCAGTCAATAAAGTGCCTAATTTATGCACAATCCCAAGGATAATCATTGGACAATGGTAAAAAAGATTTTATATTATTTTCTAGAACAATTCATTACGAAATTTTAATTCAACTAATACTTGATTTCTCTATCAAATGTTTCAATGATGCTGATTGGGCCAAAAATTTAGATGATCAAAAATCAATGCTTGACTACTGCATTTTTATTGGATCAAATATGGTTTCTTGGTCCTCACACAAGAAAAAGGTTTTGTCCCGTAACAACATCAAGGCAAAACATCGATCAATTGTAGTGGTGGTTGTTAAATAGTTGGATCAAGTCCCTTCTTCATGAGCTTCATGTTCCTGTTTCTCTTCCACAAGTCTTCTATGATAACTTGGATGTTCTTTTGCTAATTATCAATCTTGTTCAACAGTTTAAGTCCAAACATTTTGCTCTAGATCTTCATTATGTTCATGCAAGTACAATGAAAGCATATACAACTTATTGGCATTCCTACTTTTTACCTTGTAGCTAACAATCTCACAAATCCCCTTTCAACAACTTCCTTCCAAAAATTTACTACTAAACTTATGGTCGTTCTAAATCCAATCATAAGTTTAAGGGACATATTATGTAAACACATATTATATATATATATATATATATATATATATATTTATATATATATATATATATAGGGTTAAATATGTTTTTGGTCCCTCAAGTTTCAGTGAATTTTGGAATTAGTCCCTCATCAAAACCTTATATCAATTTAGTCCTTCATATTTCAAAATGCGTGAATTTAGTCCTTTTAACCAAATTTTACTAAGTTTATCTGATGTTTCAAGCACATTTCATGATAGTATTTAAGTTAATATTGAAGCAAAAATGTGTCAAACAGTGTAAATTCATGCATTTTGAAAGATGAAGAACTAAATTGGTCAAAAGTTTTGATGAGGGACTAATTCCAAATTTCGCTGAAACTTAAGGAACCAAAAACATATTTAACCCATATATATATATATATATATATATATATATTATTCTCTTGTATTATTGTGATTGTGATATATTCTTTATTAAACACACAATACAATCATCTTTCTCTATCTTTGATCCTTCCTAATTCTTTATTTCTTCTTTTCTTTACACATGTAAAAACAAGAAAATCGAACAACATACCACATGAAGACCCATCAACTTAATGTAAATCAAGTTAAAAATAATATAAGTCTCTTATATAAAATGTATCGTTAATATTATATCTTTCTAATAAATCTTTTTCAAATTACCCATCATCGAGTCTCAACCCACACCACTTAGGGGCCGCTCAAGGGTTTGGGAGGCTCGAAACAAAATTAAGAATGAGACATTTTATTTAAAATTTATTTTTTGAACTTTTTTTATATAATATTATTTATTAAATTGTCATAATTAATTTTATTTAACTTTTACACTGTTCTTCCGTTCAAACTTTTGTTCATCGTTTATTTCATTAGAGATTTCATCTCTATTATCCACCAAAAGGTTAAACCCTAATCTGGTTAGTAGTTTTGCAATCCAATCCAAGCAATCCAATCCAAGCAAAAGTTTCAGTTCATCATCACAATATATTTAGAAAAATTTTCGGAAGCCATAAATCGAAAAATATTGAAAAACAAAACCGTATAAAAGAAACGCATTTATAATCCTAATATAAATTCAACAAATAGAATAAAAATAACATCAACACAAAAAAAGAAAAACATATTAACCTGAAACCTAAAACGAGGATAAAAAGATTGATACATATAGACAACATGAGATTTAATGAATGAAATATGTCAAAATCCTCAAAAGAAGAAGTCTAAAGAAAAAGAAAATAAAGAAAGATAAAAAGTATAATTAGTACCCATATAAATAGAAAAATAAAATTGAAATCAAAATTAATTATAAAATAAATAAAAGATAATTAATATGTTTTTAAACAAAATTATAATTTACGGAAAAAAATATAACTTATAAAACATCATTTTAATATTAATGAAAATTAATAGACATTAATAATAACTAATTAAATTTTATTTTTAAACATAAAATTATAATTAATTTATTAAAAATATATCAGTATAAAAAAATTTAAAATATTTTTTATAAATATAATTTTATAATTAATTTAATAAAAGTATATTAATATTAAAATTTAATGTTATTTGAACTAATCATTCTTCAAATTCTTTTAACCTGTAAGAAGAGTGTTGTAGACAGACGCATAAGATGACAGTATTTGTGTTTTACCAAAAAAAGTTTAGGTGAGCAGTATTGAAGTGGAAGGCTGTAATTAAGGAGGTGATGGCACTCCAATAATTGAAGTTGAGATGCAACAACGAAGCATTATGCATATTATATTATAATATATGAAAGTGTGAGATATAATAATATTATTAGTTAAAGATGCAGCACATGAATAAATATGCAATGAGTTGATAAATGCAAAACCATTGGATTCTTTGTCGCTCTAGAAGGATGGGCCCTGACATTGCTGCAACCATCACACCTTTAAAGGAGTATATGACAAAACTCATATTATCATAACCAAAATACAAAATATGTTTTAAATGAAGAATAGTGCCACAATTTAAATGCTGCACATGTCACTGCTCTCACTTTCTCACTCACCTACCCTAATCCTTTCATACTGCTATGCTATTTCCAAATACACTCTTCAACTTTCTTCTTCTGCCAAATTTATCATCTCCGCAACCACTTATCATCACCCAATTATCATACCAAGTTTTTCTTCTCTCTCTCTCTCTCTGTATTTTTGTCTCTTTTGCTTAGGTTTCTCAGTTCTTCTTCTAAAACCTAAATCTCCCAGGTTTTTCATCTGGTGAAGTGGATAAACTTGAAGCCAAATAAATCAACATTTTTCTTCAGTTATACCATAAAGTTCATTTTTGTTATATTTTTTTTTTGTCTTTTCAAATCAACCACTTTTTACAACATGGCAAGCAACACTTAGAAGAAAGTTAATCTGAACAAAGAGTCTATTGTTTATTAGCATTTTTCATGAATTAGTGAAATAAGGGTATAGTCTTCCCCAATACAAGTAACCTAACATTGAAATAAGTTTCAATATTGGGATAACAATATATATGTATTCCAAAGAAAAAAATATTAGTAAGTTTTTTTTTATAATAAAAGATAAAAATTAATTTATGTACAGGTTAAAATTAAAACTTACAAAAATTATATGAAAAATTTTGAATTTTGTTTTATTTTCTCTTCTATGGATATTTTGTGAAAAAGAAAAAGAAAAAAAACTGATAAGATAGGTTTGAATTGCATAGTGTTTGGAGAATAAAAAAATAGAAAGAGTGAAGAGAAGATAGGTTTGGTGGGACAAGACAATGAAACTCCCTCATGTTCTGATCTGGCAAGCCAAGTAACTCCAGCCTAGCATTTTCCACACATTATTGTTGTGGGTCCCTCTTTTATATTCTTGTCTAATAATTGTAAAATAATGCAAGTGAACATGTTAATAAATAATAATTACTTTCTAATAATTCACAAATATAAAATATAAGTTCAATCCTCTAGTTTTTTTTTTTGTTAATAGTTAACTAATTTTATTTCCATTTGTCATTGTTATTTTTAAAGTCAATTCTTATTTAGCAAGTCAAGTTTTTTAAAGACATGCACATGTTTGTTTGTATGTAGGCCATTATCATACCGAAACTTGGTTTTATTTTGACTATAGGTTTAATGGATGGTGTGATTTTTCATATTGTTGGAGGTACTTGTAGTAATGGCCGAATAATGCATTGACAACTGAAAATCAAGTTTCACACCTAGCAGTGTCTTGTGTTTTATTAGAAGTCTATAATGTTTTTTCCATTTATATATGTTCTTTTGGTCAACCATTGTGTTAATTTGGAAGCTAATTTAACTTGCACGTTTTCTAGGGTTGAATACTAGATGGATAAAATCAAGTTCACCTTATAACTTTCTTCAATTTAATAACACCAACGCTTTCACATTGATGTAACTCTAGTGCATAATGTATAACTTTGTTTATCTCTTTTTAGATTTGATACTATTGAATCCAACAATTCCAAACTTATGTATTTTACTCCATTCGCTTAACTAGTAACTTTTTTATAGCCTGATTCTCATAGTATTTTCTATTCTGTGACAATATGTTATGTTGGTTTTTTTTTTTTTTTTTTTTTTTTTTTTTTTTAAAATTTTTTTTTTTTTTTTTTTTTTTTTTTGATATTTTCCTCATTGCATTCTTTATTTTTGTTTTAACTTATAAAACAGTACTAACACTATATACCTTTTACATATAACTAGTGGAAATACACATGTGTATCTGTAAAATAAAATTATAATTACGAATATATATATATATATATATAAAACTTTTACAATTTAATTATAAATAATTTTATTTATTTTGAAAATATTATTTATTTATTTAATTTAAAAAATAGTTAAATTTTAAAGAAAAAATTACATTTTAAAAAATAATTAAATTTAAATAAAACAATTTGAAGAATAAAAGTAAAAAAAAAAAACTAAAAACTAGCAGAGAGATTTGGATGCAAAGTTAACCAGAATTCATTATGTTGAGAAATATGTTTTATCTTAATGAATATTTATGGCATATTAATTATGTTTTATATATGAAATTAGAAACCATGTTTTATCTTAAAAATTATATGTATTTAATAAACCGTACATGGTTGATCCATTTTGTAGGTATCTTAAATCTTCTATAATTCATAGATACACTTTAATAGATTATGATCAGCGTTTAATGGATCAGTTAATTTGATATTCTTCTATCACTTATACACAGTTTAATCGTCAATTGGACCAATTTGATTGAAAAATAAAGTTGACGTTATTTTAAAAATTTTAAAAGCTTGATTGAAAATTTTAATAATAATATAGAAACTAAATTAAATAATCTATACAAATATGGAGAAAAGAAAAGTAGTTCAGAAAAAGAAGAAGATATTATGTTCCAAGTATTTGATAAAGAAAATATGACACATTAGAAAAAAGAATCTCTTTTTTTATTTTTTTTTCCTGAGAGGAGAAATGCAGAAATTATTCCAAAGAAAGCAAGGTAAAATTTGTGGTACCCCTATCTATTTTTGATACTGGAGACAAGGTTAAATCAGCCAACAGCATTTCTGAAAGATTATTATATTATATCAGAGCAATGATTGACAGAGGGAGGAGAAGTGATCAAATCTGGCACCTGTTCACACACTCACATGTCACTTAAGTAACAATTACGTAATTAATTACTCTATATATCACTCACCACACCAAATTATTATTTCTTAAAACTCGCAATCACATTGACCTCAGCGATTAAATAAACCGCTAATTTCATTCTTAAAATATGCTATTTCTATCAAACACTTTCTAAATTAATAAAATCAAACAAATAATTTCCAATAAGTGTCAATAAAGAAAAAAATATATATATATATATATATATATATATATATATAAATAAATTTAGAGATTAAATGAATAGATATGTTAAAGAGTGGCAAGGAATTGTTTTTTGTGTGTCGGCAAGAGGGAACCATAAAATTGATATTTTGTGGTTGACGGAGAAGATTAAGGAGAAAATGAGAGTGAGAATTGTTGATATTTTATAGTCCAGTGTCCTTGTTGTATGCGTGGAAAATTGTTTATTAATTGATATTAATTAATATAGTACATAAAATAAAAAAAGGAAAATGAAATGCGGAGCTGGCATTTTCCTTTATTGTAGTCGCTTTCGACTACCTCCCCCTGTTTGTTTTATTGTTTCTAGTACTTGGTTGGCATTATATACGAAATACCACTTTCTTCTCTTCCTCTTCTTCTGTCCCTATGTTCTTCTTCCTCCGCTAGTTCTACCCTCTTCTTCACTCCACACTCTTCTTCCCTCTCACCTTCCTATTTCTCTTTCTCGGAGAGGGGAACACACCCATGAAGAGGCTAGTAAGTACGTTGTTAAGAAATTAGAAAAAAAAAAAAACAGATTTTTCATGGTGGGGTTGTTTTGTTTTCATTTATCTTCTACCCGTAAAAGAAAAAAACTTTTTTTTTTTTACCCAACACCCACAATTGATCTCGGTGATTGTTCTGGATTTTGCAGTGAGTTCCGAGGTTAAATTGTGGTTAATGCCTTGGGTTTTCGTAGTGAATTATGTCAACCCTTTGTTGTCAAGATCAATTCTCGAATCGAGAGGGATCTCGCCGAAGCGAATTTAGTGAATATTGGTCGGTGATTGATTGCGCCGTGGTTGATTGGTTGTGACATTGTTTTCGTGTCTCTGAAAAATGGGTCCAGAGATTTCGTTCATCAATGTTTATGGTCTATTGCTTTCTCCTATCCCATGCCTTTTAATAAACGTCTCTAGCTGGAATTTTTCTATTAATATCAACCCTATGCTAGTTTGAATTACATGTTTCAATTAGGTTTCTAATTATCCTGACTGTACCTATTAATTGACCTGCGGTTTTTCCTCGAACATTTCTGAATGTTATATCTGGTTTAGTAAGCTTGCTTTAAATTTGTGTTGTTAATTGTTAGGTAGTTCCACAAATATTCCTGGTTTCTTTCCTTTTGAAAATGTGAATTGTTCGCACCTTTAATATCAAATTATGTCTTTTGTCCTTTGCTTCTGCAATTACTATTAGCTAGCAATCGCTTTGTTCTCTGGCCAGAAGGCAAAATCTCTTCAGGAGGAAGCCCAAATGGAGTATCTATGTTGCTCTTGAAGCTCTATTTTTTTGGATTTTTTAATGACATTAATTTCATCATATTATGTCTTGATGTCCTCATTGCCTTTGTTATTGTTGTTACCCAATTAGCAGTGTGCTTTAAATTTTCTCCTTTTCTTTTTTTTCTTTTTAGGTAACTGTGCTTTTACTCATAGTATTAAGCACTGGTGTGGGAGGTCAAGATGATCATGGACCGTGTAAACAGAAAGTGTTGAATCCTAGGCCTCACAGTGTGTCGATCTTGGAGTTTGGGGCAGTTGGAGATGGAAAAACATTGAACACAGTTGCATTCCAAAATGCAGTTTTTTATGCCAAGTCATTTGCCGACAAAGGTGGTGCTCAATTATTTGTTCCATCTGGGAAATGGCTTACCGGAAGTTTTAACCTTACCAGCCACCTCACTCTCTTCCTTGAAAGAGGCGCAACCATCATTGCATCGCAGGTTTTAATCATTAACTTGAATTTTAGCCTCCATTTCATAGACAAAAACTAAGGGTTGCCTAATGCATTTGTTTCTTGCACTCTATCAAAATTGTCTCATGAAATTCAATCAGGGTGGGAAATTCGTGCACTCAATATTTGGCAGCATTTTATATTTTCAATCAAATCTATGTTGCGCTTGTAAGGCTAATGTTATTCAAATTCTTACCAGTAGAGTGTTTTTATGTGTGTATCTAATAGCTCTGCTAAGAAAAACTCAGAAGGAGAAACAGAATAAAATCTTCAACACCATTCTTCTAACCTTGTTTAATCTTGTAATCCTGCTAGTCTTCTGGAGCATAAAAAGTGTACATGAAGTGATTTTTCTACAATCTGCAGACGGAAACTGCCAATATACAATGTTTACTGGAATGCCAATTCTGCTTACTCCAGAAAATTTTACACACGCCTTTTGTTTTGTATCATTTCAGGATTATGCACACTGGCCTGCAGTGGATCCCCTACCCTCGTATGGTCGGGGAATTGATGTTCCAGGTGGGAGATATAGCAGTTTGATTTATGGACGCAACTTAAGTGATGTGGTGATTACAGGCAGGGATATTCTTCCATTACAATATTGTTATTTCTCTTTTTGAAGTGTTCGTAGATTGATGAACATTCCTGTGCTATCATACTTAAATGGGTGAATTTAATAATTAATAATTGAAACAGGTGACAATGGAATTATTGATGGGCAGGGTTCTGTTTGGTGGGACCTAATCAGAACTCATTCCTTAAACCACAGCAGACCACATATTATAGAACTGGTTAATTCTGATGATATCGTAATCTCAAATTTGACCCTTTTAAACTCTCCTGCCTCGAGCATTCATCCAGTGTATTGCAGGTACAAGTGATTCATCATTGTGTCTCTGACCTATTTTTTAAATGGAACTGTTTTGTTTTACCTGAATCTCTTACTATGCATGCAGCAATGTCAGAATCCAAAACATAACAGCTCATGCACCACCCGAGTTCCCTTACACAAGTGGTATAGTTCCAGGTAAATTGATAAATTATTATGTGACTTCAGATTTTCTTATGTAATACACAACCCTCACATTTGAATCTTGAACTTTTAGTTGTCTAAAATTTTTAGTAAACTAGCCGTATGAGTTTTAAGAACAATTGAAGAAAGGTACCTTTCTCAACTATCATATCATATGTCGTGTATCCATTTTCTGATTTTGTTTATGCGATTCTAAGATATATTTCTCTATACTTTTATATTCCAAACGTGGTTTAGCATGTACATGGTTTTCTTGGAACCTGTCCTGTGAACTATTTTTTCTAGATGAAACTCATTAGTATTTGCTGCTTGCAGATTCTTCCGAGCACGTTTGCATTGACAACAGCAATATTAGCACCGGTCATGATGCAATTGTGCTGAAGAGTGGTTGGGATCAATATGGAGTTGCTTATGGCAAACCAACCTCGAATGTCCACATCAAGGGTGTTTATCTGCAATCATCATCTGGTGCTGGCCTAGCATTTGGGAGCGAGATGTCCGGAGGCATATCTGGTATAACAGCTGAGCATCTCTATATTATAAACTCGACCATTGGCATTGAATTGAAGACAACTAGAGGTCGAGGTGGCTATATGAGAAACATCTCCATTTCTAGCACAACATTGGAAAATATTTACTTGGGTATTAGCATGACAGGATTCTCTGGGTCTCATCCCGACGACAAGTATGATCCTAATGCAGTTCCGGTCGTTGGTAATGTTACTTTTGAGAATGTGATTGGTGCAAATGTTGCTATTGCTGGGAATTTTTCAGGAATAGTTGATTCACCCTTCACTCCTATATTCCTTTCAAATGTGGTTTTTTCTACCGGTTCTGAGTCATTTTCTCCATGGTTTTGTTCTAATGTAAATGGAGTCTCTGAGGAGGTGTTTCCCGAGCCATGTCCTGACCTGCAGAACACGCTGTCAAACTTTTCGTCCATCTTTTCTTCTCTACATCCATCGTACAGTTATGTCTCAAGCGCATGAGAAACCATCTCTAAGAATCTTGTCATTCCTTTGATTCAACCTGTACATGAGACACAGCATTCATATTCCATCAGGAACTTCATTACAATTTTCCAATAAAAGCAAATTCTTGATGTAAAGATGTTCTTTCTCTTCAACATTTCAATGAACCTTCCTCTTGTCTGTGCATGAAATGTCCGTCTAGAGTGGTGTCAATTCTGAATATTCTATTTATGTACAGCCTCGATTTCTTCATTCATGTAAAAGAAATTTTTGATGTTGGTGTACAGCCCAAGACGCTACTTTCTTTCAACTCACCGTGTATAATATGGAGTGCTACATGGTTTTCTTGTTCATAGCAGGCCATTGTGAGGGTGTTGGTGTGCTGGTTTTGACAAAACTAAGGTTTTCTTTGCATAGTTCTCTTTATGTTAGACCACTGGATTAATCATATTTGTTCATTGTTTCTTGATATTGCATTCTTTTTGGATTGATAAAATTTAGAATAAATGATAACTTTCCAGTCTAAGTAGGGAGAGAAAAACCTTTGGGTCTAAGAAATGTTTACCATCAGATTTACATTTACACCACATTCTAAAGAGATTATTAGATTACAAAACCTTTTCTTTTACTTCCTGACATTATCAGCTTTGAATATTAAGATGAGACGACAAGTACTACAAATCCAAATGAACATGGTAGTGCACCAGAATTAAGGATGAAAGATTCTTGTCCTAGTGTCGGGTTAGTGGTTTTGATTCATCTCAAGCATTTTGCAATTGCTAGACAGCTATTCATTACTGAACCTATCATGGTGACAGTGGGAAGGTTATTACTAGTCACCACTAATTCCAGCCATCTGGGGAATCCATAAAAGAATTCACGTTAACTTTCTCTAGGAAGCAACATTAAATCCCATCTCCCCTGGAGTTATAAGTTATAAAGTGATTAATAGTAAAGTTGGAAACGAGGAAGAAAAATGTTATGAGTTCAACTTCTCCATTAACGTTTGGAAGTTATAAAATTGATTTGACAAATTTAGAAGAGAGGGTGAGATAGGTTCTGATTCAACTTTTTCCGCTATCAAAACATTAACAACTGACATTTGACGATAAAAAAAGAACATCTTACGTGTAAACATGTTGATCATTATCATCAAATCTACGTCACTTTCGAAGGATTGGTGTGATGGTAACATAATAATGCTAAAATTTGTAGCTTGTAAGGGATCTCAACCTCTGATTGGATAGTGTTAATCTTTATCATAAAAATGCAAGTTACAACTGTGATGGGTTAGGACTGTGAACTCCCAACTACAGCCAAAGCCATGTGGGCAACCCTTTAAGCCGAATCTAAGCAAAGTTTGTCTATTACAAGAATCTTTTAAAGATTGTTTGATCCAACCATTTTTGTTGAAGATGTAAGTGAAAAGATGAAGCAAAATAAAAGCGATAGAATATAAGTGCCTTCCACTTTGTCTGCAACCCAACCTATGTTTTCTGTTTCCACTTTGTTTAATCGGGTGGGACATGCTCTGCCATCTAATTTCTGCAACATTGCTGCTAAAAGAAACCAAACACACCTCCAATGAAAGAGATACTTCTGTGCCTAAATTGTAATTTTATTTTATATTTCTTCATGTTATTTACGACCTTTTCATTAATCTTAATAATAAATTAACATAATGTTGATCCAAGTAAATATAAGCTCAAATTTCGTAATAATGTCTCACATTTTAATCAGATACACAAATATATGGTTAGAGAGAAATATATTCATTTTTTTTTAACCAAGATGATAAATAGTCATATACTTGAATTTTATAGTTATTTACACTTTTTTTTTACTTGAAATGGTTATTTTAATCAAATATGATGTCGATCTAACTGTTAAAGAAGATGAAGTTTAATATTTTATCTCTTTGAATATAAGATTTAAAATTTATAGTTTTTTGTTTTTTAGAAAAAGAGGAAGAAATGGACTTCGTTCAAAACTCTTCGAAGGATGAAACTAAACTTATTGTTAAAGCAATTTTGAATTTCAAAGTTAAATTTATGATTCTTAATTGTAAATTTGGACGGAGTATAAGAATTTTAAAGACTAAACGTCAGCAGGATTACTGTGAATTTTCTGAGATTGAACGTGAGAAGTTTAATTTGACTTGAATAAGCTAATTTAAAAGTGATTCTTTAATTCGTGAAGGTATTCATATATGTGGGACTGAAACCTACATTTTGAAGAAAAAAAGAAATTTGAACTTATATAAAAAAGCACAAAAAAGTAATTTGAGACATAAGAAAACAAAATTATTTTGATTCAAATTATAATCGATTATAATTGACCATCACTATCAAAATGATAAGAATAGATTCCAAAAAGATAAATATAAATAAAATAAAAAACTTAAGAGAACAACAGTTCAAAGAGATAATAAAGATTTGAAAATAAATAACTGATGGTTAAATTTTAATTTATATGCTTGAATTGTAAATCTGATTTCTTTTTGAAATGATAATTTCTTTTAAAGGAAAATTAGTCATATAATATTTCCATCACACAAAGTATATACGGGTAGTTCAGCACGGTTACTCAATTCAAAATTCATTGTTCAATATCTCTTACATGAAATAAATAAAAGAATTTAAATGTGTTTTTAAATATTCATTTTGTATAACTTTTTTTCATTTACATCTATAACTACTAATACAGGGTACTATTTTTGGTAACTACTTGATAGCTTCTTTTTTTATATATCTTTCACCATCCATTTTACCCTTATCAACATAAACTACCTTATTAATCATTTTACCTTTAAATCTTATAACTATTTTTTATAATTATTTTTTAGGACATACTTTTTATATATTTAATAACATTTTTCATTTTAATAATAATTATAAATTTTTTATTTATTTATTATGATAAGATAAAAGTACACACACATGTATTACAATACCATTTTTGAAAGGTTAAATTAAACTCAATGTCCACTTCCTAGCACATTTATTTTCACTAGTTACAATTTAATGATAATACAAATATGAGTTAAAGTTTAAAAAAACAAAATAATTAGAACCAAATGTCTTTGCTAATATAAAAACAGTAATAGTAACCTATTTGAAAATATTCCTAAACAATGTTTTGGAAGAGAAAGAAATATTGCATGAGAATGTTGTTATTGCGAGTACAATGTACATACATTGTAAGCATACATTCAAACACCTTTAAAGTAGTGCTCTACATTACATACATACAATATCTCCTCTTCTATACAAATCAACAAATTTCATAATTATTCTTCCTTCTTTAAAACAATTTAAAGAACGATGCAAACTTTACAATAATTAAAGACATCTACTAAGGAATAATTTAGTTCAAAGTTGAAAGTATATATTGATAAATATGAATGGAATGCACGAGTCGTAATATTTACAGAATTTTTTATATTATTTATCTATCATTCATTTAAAATACTATATGTTTGATATATTATTTTTTGGGTTAAATATGTTTTTGGTCCCTCAAGTTTCAGCGAAATTTGGAATTAGTCCCTCATCAAAATTTTTGACCAATTTAGTCCTTCATCTTTCAAAATACATGAATCTAGTCCTTTTAACCAAATTTTGTTAAAACCAAATTTTGTTAAGTTTATCTGACATTTCAAGCGCATTTCATGATAGTATTTAAATTATTTACACTGTTTGACACATTTTTGCTTCAATGTTAACTTAAATACTATTATGAAATGTGCTTGAAACGTCAGATAAACTTAACAAAATTTGGTTAAAAGGACTAAATTCACTCATTTTGAAAGATGAAGGACTAAATTGGTATAAAGTTTTGATGAGGGACTAATTCCAAAATTCACTAAAACTTGAGGGACCAAAAACATATTTAATCCTTATTTTTTTAACATATTTCAAAATATTAAAATTAATGTATTTTAAATATATAAAATAATTATTAAAAATTTAACTATGAGTTTAAATCTAAATAAATATAAAAAAGTAAGTACATATAATTTCATTATGTTAAAATTTTAAATGACAAAAAATATCACTTATATAGATTCAAGTCATTTCTCACTGTTGATGTTTATGTATGTCCTAAAAAAAATAGTACAAATTTCATTCTAAATTCCAGTATTATACAGATATTGTTAGATTATATTTATAATTGTTTGGGACAAAAATATCTAAGTGCAAGATTTGCCAAACACATACACACAAAACAAATAACATGGCCCCACAACACTACCGGGCTAGGCTTTTATTATGCCTTCGGGTCTGTTCCAGATGAAAAAATAACTACGTTTTTACTTCTAATATCAATTGATTTTATTCTATCTGATTTCGTTATTAGTAAAAAAAGTTCAATTAAGTCTCTTAATTATAAAAATTACAGTAATGAGACTGCTTTTTACCCAATTAACAATAAAATAAATTATGAATATTATCAAATTAATTTAAGCATGATATAATTCATAACCAATGCATAATAGCAATTTGTAGAAGTAACTATATCAATTTAAATACATAAATGGATCACAAATTACATTTAAAAAAAAAGTGAGGGATTTAAGTCTGTCAGAACGTTTCAAAAATTACATTGGTACATTTTTTAAAAGGTTTTGATCATAAAGATAAGAATGTAGCAATGTAATTTTTGAAAGGTTCTACATTGTTACATTTTGAAATAACATTCTTATTTAATACACCATGTCCTAAATTTTATGTCATACATATTCTACTTAGAAAATCTTATAAAACCCATATATTTAACTTAAAATACTTTTAAGAAGTTAATTAAAATAAAATAAGTTGCTTTGATGCTTCAAATTAACTTTTATGTGAAGCTTTCTTTATCATACTCTCTGTTTTTCTACTTATCGTATTTTCTCCTGCTATGTTATTTTTTCATATTATCTCTCTTTATATTCTATAACAATCCACTACTCTAGAATTATAATAAAAAGTAAAAAGAAATCTAATAAGATTGTGTTTTATTTTTTCAAATTTTAAAATAAAAATTTTCTAACACAGAAAAAATAAATTCACGTTTCATCATGTTATATATACATGAGTCAAGAAGAGGACAGAAATAGAAGAAAATTCAAGAGGAGTACAACTTTAGCCTTTATGAGAAAAGGGCAACCAAAACAAGAAAAAAAAAATAGACTTTACAAATCAGATCATTGTTGCAATCTTGACCATTGCAATGGTTTGGAATTTTTACATCACCTAAAAACTACAGTGTAAGATGAAAAAAAAAACGTCATGGATCCCAATGGTAGAAGCAATGGGCATTATTGCCTCCATTATCTGTGTAAATACAACTTACAAAACTTACAAGCATAAACCCAACCAAAAATTATTGCAAAAGCTCTCCATCTAAAAAATTGAAAGAAACAAAAAATCACTCTTATAATAATGTCCAATATAATAACATGCTTACTTTTTACTACTAGTTTTGCGTTTCATGTCCACTGGAGCTGGATGTCTTCCTGTTCGATGTAGCACACCATTTGGTTGTTTTCGTGAAGGTGAAGGACCAAGAGAAGAATTATTCTTGCTGCAAAAATTGCATCAGTTAAGTTATCACCATGCATGTTTCTTTCATCTTAATCTAAACAAAGAAGAAAAGCTACAGAAAAACTGTTTAGAATAAAGAAGCATTACCTCAATATGGGGCTATTTGTTGGCTTAGAGACAGGTCTCCTAGCCTTTGATCCATTACCATTGGCTATGGTGGTAACCTTGGAATGATTAAATTGCCAAAGCAAATCAGGCTCCGAGGAATCAGTGGTTGTATCATCAAGATCATCCATGTCATCTGAACCAGCACTCTTAAATTGGTTGTGCCCCACGAACATGTTGTAGGATCCATCTGAGTACATTTTAGAAGAATCTTGGAGATATTTCTGATAAAACACCTCGGATAAGTTCCCACCGTCTGCTTCCCAACAGCCTAAGATGTTGTCAGTTTTGTTTGCATCTTGCTTGTTTACCATGACTTTATCAACCCACTCTCCTGAACCAGTTTCTCTGTCATCTTCCCGGTAGTTCTGTCCAGGGTTGTTCACTGGTGGCCACGGTGGTGAATTCGTAGACATCTCATCAAAATCATAGCTTTGACTTTTTTGTCTCAATGGGGTATTACTGTGAAGCTGCAGGATCAATGTTCAACGAACGATAAGTAAATTGATTGTTCATTCAGATTCATCAATGGTGAATTCGTAGACATCTCTTTGTATACTTTTATTGATTAAAAAACATGTTCTTGTCCAGAAACATCTCAGGATTTATGCTCTAAAATTTAAATGAATTGTTTTTTTTTTCCTACATACAAAACCATTCTTTCAAAGTATACATACCTCTATGTTTCCGAGATCAAGCATTGGTTGCCGGCATCCTAGGCGATCATTCACAATATCTACTCCCCGTTGGTTTGCATGATAAGGCGATGACTCACTAGCCATTGTCCTATATTTTTCAGAACTTCCAGACAGAGAATGCTGAGATTCACCATCCCTTCGTGCCAATGCTGCTCTGAGGCTCGCTATCTGAAACATTATTCATAAATTTAGCTTAACTAAAGTGCTAAAACTTTCTAAGATTATTCTGAAGACCTACAGCAGAGAAATTTGAATATGAACCTGTTCTTTGAGCTCTTTGACATCTGCCCCATCCTTGTTTACTCGAGCAGCACCAAGTTCAACAGTGGCAACTCTTTCTGCAAACTTCAAGGTGCTAATTGTTTCTCCAACAGCATCAACCTCTGGACTGATGTGAACAAACATAAGTGTCTTGGCCTGTCCCCCTGAAGTAAAACGCCACCAACGTAATGAGATAATCAAATTGGAGAAAATTGAGCATCCAAGAATAGAAAAGTGTACAGAAAAGCTTAAACCTTACCAAGTGAATCTTGGAGTAGCTGTGTGAGCTTGCTATTTCTATAAGGAACATGTTGGTTCCTCTGAGCAAGGGAAGCAATGACATCACCCAAAGCTGAAAGAGATTTGTTAATATGCTGAGCCTCTTTCAATCTGTCTCCTGTGGCCTCAGATTTGTCAACTCTCTCACTTCCTGCTAAGTCAACCAGATGCATGCATCCACATAGAATAGTTCCAGACGTTAAATCTCTTCCTTGAACATGAACAGTCAAGCAACTGCCAATATGATAATTAAGAAGTCAATAAAAACACTAAATAAACAAGAGTGGACGACAGGACAATGAATAGGATATACCTGTGTGATCTGCTACTACGGTCATTAAGGGCTGTAGCCCCAACTGCACGATTCCTTTGGCCAAGGTTCATTAGTTCAATAACATCTCTTGTTGATGATACTGGAACTAGGCATGCATCTGGTACACTGAGCCCTCGATGAGAATTACTACGAATCTCCAACGTGATAAATGGTTAAGGGAAAATGCATCATTAGTATAATGGTTGTTTTCATCCTATGCTTAACTAACCCCATATAAAAAATATTCAAAACAGAAAAGGCAATTACACATGTATACTTTCTCATTTTAAGTTAACAACTAAAAGGATATCTTTTGTTTGATCCATCAGTAACCAATAGATCTCTGACTTGCTCATTGTAAATCTCAATCATTTGAACAGACACATCATAGCAAAAAGTGTCTCTTCTTTGATCTGCGGTAAGAAATAAATCACTTAGGGCCCTGTAATTTACACCTTGGCTTTTCTCTGTGATCTCTTTCGGTCCAGTCTACGAGAAAAAAACATAAATAAGAAAAGTGTCATTAAAACTTCAAGTATTTTTAGGTGACAACTGACAACTAAAAGTAACTTACCATTGTGTAAGTTTTTCCGGATCCTGTTTGACCATAAGCAAATATGCAAACATTGTAACCATCAAGAACAGACCTAATGAGTGGCTGCATATCAGAGAAGACCTCCGCTGAACGCAAGACATACATTTTTATCAATATTTACTTAGACATAGTGATCCTGAGATAACTGAAATTCAAAACCAAACCAACCTTGGGACGCAGCTGGTCCAAATACTTTGTTGAAGTTGAAGGATCTGCGCCCTTTCCCATTCTTTGAAGGGATACTAATTGTGATAGATCCATCTTCTATATTATCCACCGTGCTCGAATAAATTGGTTGTGCAGATAAGAAGGGTCTTACTCGACAGTACACCCTAATACTTCCTGATTAAACAAAATCAACCATCTTAGTTTTATCGAGACAAATATAAGTCGTAATAATCTTAAAGAAGCTCGTCAATCAGCGTGATTTACCCTTCAGATCCTGGACTTGATTGTATAGTTTGCGATTTTCTTCAAGTACTCTATGATATCCAGAAGCAGCATGAGCTAAGCCATGAACGTGCTTGCCTATACAGAGAAATGGAAAATCAAAAAAGATGCAGCACCTTATTCACCAATGATAATGCACATTATATAGGAATGAAACAATATAGAAAAGAAATTAATCAGAAGCATAATATTACCTAGATTGGAGAACTCTTCGTGAAACTTGATTTGCAGGAACTGCATACCAGCTTTGGTGGTTTGAATTGTATTCTTTAGGTCCTTAAAAATACACAGAAGGCATTATTTTACTTATAAATAAAAAAATCGCTAAGTTAAAAGAGATTAGTATTATCTTAGCTCCTCCCTACTTGAATATCTTTTTGCTGTTGATCAAAGAGCACTTGCTGATTCAAAAGTCGCCTTTTTGATTCCTCATCCTCAACAAGGGTTTTATGAAGGAATCCTTCTTTCTTTGTTACTGAGGGAATCTTGTTATCCATCTAGTCAATTAAAAAACTGGGTAAGTATGAGCGTTTTCAAATTTGACGAAGGTTTTCGAATATGTTAAGCTCGGGATCAGTATTATTACCTTTTTATCTGCCATAACAAACTTTGATACAGATCCATTGCCTTGGGACACAGCACCTCTTAAAATTTTAGTCTGTGAATTAAAATATTAATAAATAACCAAGAACACAGCTTGTCAAAATGATTAACCAACAAGTTTTTCTTTCCTAATAATGGACCCATTTTCTGTACAGAAACTTACCCACCATCACCAGAAAACAATGACAATATACATTAATAAGGTGAATATTGTACCTGTTCTCCCTGGCTAGCAATGCGATGTTCAAACTCCTCCACTACCTTGTTTAGGACTGATTCAACTAACTGTTCCATGGAGAAGACAATATAATTTAAAGCAAGCAATCTCAAAAGCTCTCTTGCATTACAGATGACAAGATTGAAATTCGGGAATGCAAGACTAGATGATAAACATCCGTAGAGTTATTAAATGCATAAATAAAACTATCTTGTGAAATCGTAGCCCCTTACCAGTGGAACTTCTTCGGGCTTCTTATCTAATAGTACTGCACGAACAAGCATACTCAAAGAATGAGGCCCGGACTGCATGTGTACAAATGAAAACAAAAATTCATTTAGTTATTATTTCTGTTCAACTATACAAATCCAGAGAACAGGCCATGGCCAAAAATAAAGCTTACCAACCATTTTATTAGACTCAGTATCAGATGTAAGAGCATTCATGGATTTTTCATTGATGGATGAGTTCCTCGACAAAGAATTAGTAAATGGCTCAGAGTTTTTTCTCACAAAAGATTTTGCAGAGACTGTGGGTTTGACAGTTCCACCAAATTTCCACACACCATTACTCCCAGTTTGTTTCCAGTCACTATAGGACTTAAGTGCTAAGACGCTGTTCACAATCCTGGCTGGTTTTCCTCCCTGAAATACAAATCGATAATTTAGCAGAAAACCAACACGAAACCTTATCAAACTTCCAATTTCCAATGTTCGACGTTGCTAAGTGCCAAGGAATTATCTGTTGTTATATGCGTCATTAAAAATTCAGTTCACGTTGACACATTTGTCACTCAAAATTTTGAAACTAAAATACGTATGTGGTACTGTACATACTTGTTCAAGGTCAGATGACTCAAAGGTAGGAATTCCAATTTCATGCACAGCCACCAGAAAGTTCCTCACGTTTTCAAAATACTGATATGCCGATAAGGGTGCCCCATCAGGGATCAGTGCAGAATTAAGAGGACTCTCCACAACCTTTAAGAGTAATACAGAGTTTACATTAGCAAATAATGGAGAACTTATAACCGAGTATAAAAAATTTAAGACCATGCTCACCTTCGGTACAGCACCAGGTTGAACCTTGTTAAGGACGTTACAGAGAATGATTCCACTTCTCAAACCAAGCCTAAACTCTTCCTCAGAGGGCTCTGCTGGCAAATCTTTAGCTGCAACAACTCCAACCATTTTCCTCAGCCACCCTGCTGCTTCATACCTTCTGAAAGCTGCATTTCAAATATTTTCAATCTCAGGATAACTATTTTACAAGAAACTAGCACGAATCAAGCCGTTTAACCTTCAGTAAAAGCAAAACTATCATAGCAAAAAAGGATTATAATTAAACAAATTCATGGAAAAATATGACAACTAGACCTGGAACAATCAAACACTACAACGAAATGCAACGAATCCGGAATTCGAGAACTGAATTTTGACAAAATCCCAGAAAAAAATAACGGGAAATTACCAGCTTCTTCTGCTTTTCTAGATTCCAAATCAAGATCTTTGAGGCGAGTACCATGCTGTTGAAGCACATCTTCCACCACGGATGCCACTGAAAACGACAATGCCGCCATAACAAACAACACCACACACCAACCGAGCCTTAAGCTAATCTCTTTATCTCCCACCAGAGACTATGCTCAGCAATTCAACTCATCAACATTGTGCTCACCAGAAGCTGGATTCCACAGCACCCGAAAAGAAAAGAAAAATAATATCGATGAGTAACTACAGAGAAGCAATGCAGGGATATAACAAAAGTTGAGTCTCTTCTCTCTCACTCGCTCTCTTTATGTCTCTCTGATTTTAACACTTGATGATGATGATGATGATGATGGTGTTGAGTGTTGCTGAGGTTTCTTTGTTACCAATTCAAACACACAGAGATTCTCAATTTGACCTTTTGCTTTTTCTCTTTCTCTGTACAGATACAAAGTGGTACTCAAACAACTCAAATGCTTCTTCCTCTCTCTTTCTTTCTGTATCCACTTTATACCCTCCACCACCACTCTGTTGCTTCTCACCTTCCCATGCCTCAACTCCGAACCTCTCTATCTTCCGAACCTACACGTTCCTATGTTTTAAACTTTAATAAACACGTATTAATGTTTTGTTTTGTTTCCTAACACCGTTCTGATTTCCATCATCTTTTCTTTCACTTCATCCCAAGGCGCGTGCACTTCAACCTAGGAAACTGCATATTTTTGCTACACTTTATTTTCTTAAGTTAGTTATCTTTTTAATATTTTTCAACGTCAGTGGAATTTTTTGTTGGATATTTCGCAAACCCTTCCACATTCTGCTTACCCATCTTCACCTCGAAATCAACCGCAAAACCCACGAAATCAATCACATTCTTTAAAACTAGAATATTTATTTTTACAATATTTGACTGAGGAAAAAAACAAGTATTGTATAAAATTTTATAAATACTTTTAAATAAAAAAAGTGAGATGAATAGAAAAAAAATCACTGTATAAGAAAAATATTTATAAATAGTACATGAATTCCAACTCCTCTCCTTTTTCTCAATTAATTTATCCAAAATGGAACACATGCTAAAAAGTTTATCTCCATTCATTATCATCCATCCAGATACATGGTAACAAATAAAGCATTAATCTACAATAAATGATTGCTTTCCTTTTCAAAATGTATAAATTTTTTAACTATTAAGATTATGGTTTTCTTTAGCTTCTTAGAATATTTTCAGTAGCACTTATAAAATTGTTTGTGAGTAAAATATTATTTTAATATGAGTCTTACATATATGAGTGGTTTTATATTGAAGAGAATGCTTTCATATATAGGTTGCTTGAAGCTAAAAAAAAGATAGTAACTTTCTTCTTATATTAAAATAATACTTTATTTATAAGTAATTTCTATTAAAAATGTTTTTAATAAAACTACAAATTTATCGTAAATTTGGATTCGTTCTGGAATTAAGAATCAAATATAGATTTTCTCACAATTTGTGTTGTGAATTTATGAACACCATTTTCTTTTTATGTTTTTTTTTTTTACTTATTACACGATAGTTTTACCATTGTATTACTTAATCTAGTGTTTTTCTACTCATATACCAATCTTCTTTAGTAAAAAACATAAATAAAATTATTCGAAAACATAAATCTATTTTTTCTATATTATATTTTTTTCAAAACTAATTTATATATACTTATAGATAAAAAAAGAGAGTTTTAAATAAAAAAATAAATATATTTAAAAGCAAAATATTTTTATATTTATACATTTTTTTAAAGTTCGGTCCTAATTTTTCTAAAATAATAATTTATTTTTTTAGTGTATTTAAGAATATGTACCATTGTTTGTCATCGTTCAGGTATTGTTTTAAATAAGAAAAAAATTTGTTTAAATAACACTCGAAGAACAAAAAATATTGATATATTTCAAAATTTTAAAAATTTTAAGCAGACAAAAAAATATCAGAAAACTATATCTGAAGTTTAACTATATTAGAGTGGTAAAAAACATGTATCATCCCATATTTAATCGCCACAAACACTAATAAAAAAAAAAAATGGAGATTGATATTTTGCAGCGCTGGTAAACCATGAAGAGTGGTGTTGAAACATTCTTTTTAGGTGATTTCTGGGACCACCATTTTTACTGGTCCAACTTTATTTTTGAAAGGATACTGCTCCAACTCATGCACATGAAAAAAAAAAAAGGCTTCCAATTATCTTCATTTTTCTGCACTCTCTAGTTTAATTGTTTAAAAAGCAAAAATATGAATACTGTTGCAATGCATATATATATATATATATATATATATATATATATATATATATATATATATATATATTTATATTTTTTATATTTTTTTTTTATTTATATATTTTTTTTATAATAAAATTTATATATTTTTTTAGATAT
>Ga0214545_1004140_pt1 | contig 27285 bp, 7 predicted proteins | sample CNSS4metaG_FD_160064 | JGI IMG/M metagenome (GOLD analysis project Ga0214545, IMG submission 160064) | Root nodule microbial communities from cowpea collected in UCLA plant growth center, Los Angeles, California, USA - CNSS4 | ecosystem: Host-associated > Plants > Roots > Nodule | place: USA... | reverse complement strand
AAAAAAAAACTAAATATATATATATATTTATATATATATATAAAAAAATATATATATATATATATATATATATATATATATATATATATATATATATATATAAAAGAATATTTTAGTTAATGATACTTTAATCTTTGTTATTGCCATATTTATTTTTGTTGTATTTTGTATCTTTGAACTCCCTACCAAGATTACTATTAGAAATTTTATTCCTCTTTATATATGTTCATTTCTTTTGTTTCATTGTTATCTACTCTTTACATCGATTCAACTATTATAAAAAGAATTTAATATGTTTTTCATCTCTTAACTTTTAATGAAAATTGAAATTAATTCATTTTTGAAACTTTGGCCCAATTTAGTCATTCAACTTTAGAAATGTGTAAATTTATTCATTTTAATCAAACTTTGTTAGGTTTATTTGATGTTTTAAACGTGTTTCATGATAGCATTTGAGTTGCTTATACTGTTTGACACATTTTTTGTTTAGTGCTAGCTGAGAAACGCGGTTGAAACATCAAATAAACTTAATAAAATTAGGTTAAAAGGATTAAATTCACACATTTATAAAGTTAAGGACTAAATTGGGCCAAAGTTTCGAAGATGGATTATTTCCAAATTTCGCTAAAAGTTAAAGGACCAAAAACATATTTATTTCTTATAAAAAAATACATCTATTATTTACAAAATTGTTGTTGTTTTTTCTTGCATTAAAAGTTCAGTTTTGATTGTTCTGTCGATTTATTATAATAGCACAATAGGTTGTTGGCGCCTACCCAAGCTCTATTTCCTTCCCAAGAATGTTGATTATATGTTGTTTGAAGGCTCCTCAGATATATATTTTTGTGCCCAATGTCTATGAGAGCCTTAGCTTTTGTACATGAAAGTTTTATTGTTGTCTTTGACAGGTTTTGGAGATGCACTGCATCTTTTTTGTCATCTTTTTGAAAATCGGTTAGAACACTCCTCAAATACTATAATATTAATTTAAATTAATTCTTTTGATAAAAAAAATAAATCATAAAAATAAGGTTTCTAAAAAGCTATATAATAACTCATGGAGAAGAAGGAATTTAACTTCAACACATACTCACTCTTATAAACTATATTATACTATTTATTTTATTATTCCCTTATCCAATTACACATCAAAATTCCATTTGCAATTATCTTTTTCTCATACATCATCATCAGCATGTAACTCTTGCATCATTACACTATACAGTTCAAATTGTAGAACTTGAAATTCTACCTCATTAACTATTTGACTAAAGATATCGAAATGGTGATTCCTAAAGTTTACATTTGCATTGTAGTTAAGGAAATAAAAATAATAATAATAATAATAATCAATCAAAAACAAACTATTATTATCAAATTAAACTACATTACATTAAAAAAAAATATTTTAAACAAATTAAACTTCTTTAGTTTAACTTTTAGAAACTAATTGATTTAAGTAGAACTTCGAATCAAACTATAACTTACAAATTTGAAAATGCATAATTTGGTTTTCATTTATAATAGTTAACAATTTATACATTAAAAAATTAACTAAAAATGATTTAATTCAATTCACAATCTTTATCCTTTGTAGTAGTGTTATTTTTTAATTCTCATTTTTTTTTCTCATCTTGTAATGTATCAAGTCCTAATTTCCCTCTTGATTTAATAAATTTTGTGGGTGGGCTTAGGCCCTTTCTCTTTATAGAAAAAAAAAACCCATAGTTTCTGTTGATTATTAATCCAACATATATAATATGATAAGACATTGCTTTGAACATTTTTTTTATGCCAAATAGCATGATGTGGGTTCTGATTATCGCAAGTCGAGCCTAATAGTTAACAAATTATAATACAACATATAGACTAATGCCAAAAGTTTGAATATTATAATGATTATTTTTAAAAATAATAAGTTTAAGAGGAATAATAAAATATATATTACAGAAATTGAAAACATACTTAATTTAGTTTGCTTTTATCATTACATAAACTTATTAAATTAATTTACTTTCATGTTCAAAGAGTTTTCTTGGTTTTTTTTCTCTTCACCTTATTGCCGTGTAGTATTTTCAAACTTTATTTATTTTGATTATTATTATTATTATAAAAATTAAAAAAAAAGTTTACAAAAATATGTTTATTCTTTTAATGCCATAAAAGTTTGAATTAAGGATTTCAAAATTTATAACCATAGTTCAACTTTTATTTGAAAAAAAAAAACTATATTGACAAAGCAAATGTAATACCTTTATTACTCAAACAATTGTTGGGTAAACAGATTGAGAAAATTAACACACCAATGAAGTATGACTTACGGGAAGAAGAGACTGAGTTAATTTTTATTTTTATTTAATCACTACAATAAAATATTTTATTAATAACAAATTTTAATAACCAAAAATAATAAGTATTATAATAACTAATTTAGATAATAATTTATAAATTAAAATTTATTAATAATTAAAATAGTTTCTAAATAAATCAGTAACATTAACTACTAAAGTTTTAACTGAAAAAAAAATTTCTCTAAATTTATATCTAAATTGGTTATTAATGAAACAAATTTAAAAATTAATTTTATTTATAACAAAAACTTTAACAAACTAAAATTTATTAATAATTAAAATAGTTTTTAAATAAATCAGTAACATTAACTATTAAAATTTTAACCGAAATTTTTTTTTTCTAAATTTATATCTAAATTGGTTATTAATGAAACAAATTTAAAAATTAATTTTTTTTAACAAAAAATTTAATAACTAATGTCAGTGATTAATTTAAAGATTAATTTTACTACAATAACTAATTTAAAAATTATTTTAATCATTAATAACTTTTAATTTATAAATTAATTACTATAATGAATACAAGACTTTTTTTTATATTTGATGTGAGATTTTAATTTAGACTCCCAACAATAACTTTAATAATTTAGACTCCCAACAGTAACTTTAATAATGTGTTGAGAACATGTTTAAGTAATATATATCCACCCATAAAATTCTACAAATTTAAATATTTAATTCAACTTTAACCTTAAACATGCATGTATTATGTATAGACATCAAAACATAGTTATGAAACAAAATTGTAGAACATCCCAAAGCATGAGGTGAGTTTGCACATGTAGTATATCATTGAACATTACATGCAGATTGATTACTGCATATTACTTCATATATCTGCTGCAAAATATTTGACAAATCACCATTGACAGTGTAACTGGGTAGTACTCTAGAATCCCACCATGGAGAAACAAGTTCTTATTTTTGGCAAACAAGGCGTCTCCATGCAGCACCAGCAATATCAGAACAGAACCATTATTGTTGTGTCTGAGAAAACATGTGTTGAGGAAAATAATTGGACTCAGGTTGTAGCATCTCCACAAACCCTTGTTCTTCTTCTTCATGGTGGGGCACAACATAAACATGTTGTTGTCTGGTGATTAGGGCAGCACGGTTTTCTGCTATGAGTTCACGCAGTGCTGCACTGCATCTTGTGGAGAGATCATCAGAATGATGATTAGAACACCAATCATCACTGCTCCCAAATGACACAAGAGAGAGACCACACCCTGCGTAACATCATTCACAACCCAACAACCAACGATCACCATGAGTTAGATACCATGTCAAATCAACAAAACCCAATTTTCATTTCTTGTTTTTACCTTGTCTACAACTTCTGGTAACAGAAAGGTGAGAGCTTTTTCTTCTTCTCTCGTTATGCCCCGCTAATCTTCTCCGGCAACTTCTCTTTGTCTCGTCAAACTCCGACACCACATGAAACCTACAACTTGTAAATCCACAATTACATGAAAATAATTAACCATTTTATTCTCTATAAATCAATTAACTGTTTAGTTTATATGTTACTCAGAAAGAAAGCAAAATTCTAATTTTTATTTAAAAAATTATACATAAATTTAGTCTGAAAATAAAAAATAAAAATAAAAAAAGGAAAAAGATGATGATAAAGTTACCTGCTACACTGCTGACAGAATCTCTGCTCCAAACCCAACACCACAACTTTGGGTGCCTTCGAATGCATATCACAAACTCTGTGCCTCCTGTGGTACTCTTTCGCGTTCACCAACGCCACGTGGCACCCCTCCACCTGACACCTCGGAACCACCGCAAACGCCGCCGTTTTCACGCTCCCGCCACCGCCAGCTCCTCCATGACCACCCCGCGCTCTCTTATCGTTACCCTCTGAAAAGTAACCGGAACCGCCATCGCCGCCGTACACGTGTCTGTTTCCAAGTGTAATAACACCATCATCACCACCCACGTGTCGGCTCCCCGAAATAACAACGCCATCGCCCACGCGGCACACGTGTGGCTTCCCCAGGGTGGCAACATTATTACCGTTATTACTATTATTATAAACATCGTCATCAGTAACATCCTCAAAGTAATGTCTCTTACCAAGATGCAAGCACGTGAGGTGAGGGTCCCAGTGCACGTGAGACCCTTCTCCGGCGGCGTGGTGGTGTGGGTAGAATTAGGAGTAGGTTGTAGCCATGAGGAGTAGCAAAGAATGTTGTTAGTGGTTGTTTCCTCTTTGGTGGGGGTGGTGAGGGTGAAGGTGTTGGTGGTGTCTCCAAAGTCCATTTTTTTTTTGTTTGGGTGAAGAAAAAGATGAAAAGGTGGAGAGAAGGAAAAGAGGAATGTGTGATGTGAAAAAAGAGTGTGTTTGGTTGTTTGGGGCAAAAGAGGAAAGAAAGAGCAAGGTGATGGTGAGTAGGTTGCTTGATTTGTATGGTGAGTTATGCTCCAATGGGGTCAGGGTTAAGGCTGCAAAGCTATGAACTCACTCAGAAACACACACAGTACTCAATGAGAGAGAGAGAGAGAGAGAGATTATTAGTGTTTTGTTTGATGGGGTGAAACATGAATTCAAGGAATATCCATATTTTGAATTCGTAAAAGTCTTTTTCACTTTGTTTTCATTTTTTTAATATTTAAATATTTTAAGAAATAAATTTTTAGTTTAATTTCACTTTATAGTTTATAAGAATGACTTGTAAAGATGAAGTTTTCGATGATTTTAACATCGAAATGTGAGACTTAGACATTCGTAAATGATGTGATGGTGTCTAATAGTTGATGAATTTAATATTTAAAGAAAAAGAAAATTAAAATTCTAAACATCTAAGTCTTATGTTTTTATTTCGCTTATTTCAGATACCTACTTTAAAAAATTTAAAGTGATAGTTTAAAGGAAGTAAAATTAATTTTCTATTATACAATTACATTGTAAAATTTGAATTCGCATTTCTATAATATACTTAACTTTAAAAGTATTTTTTCATCATCAGATATTCTCGTGTAACATATGTTTATCATAATTGACAAATAACATAATTATACAATATGATAAGTTGGACTTTTAAAAACCTTCGTACATGTTTATAAATCAAATCATAATCACTTTATCTATTTATATCTCATTCATATACTCAAATGGATAAAATTTTAATTCATTTTCAATCAATATCATTTCGTAATCAAGTATTTCATTATCAGTCCACAGGGAACATCTCATGTTAGAATACTAATAATATTAATCGTCATAAATACTTTATTTCTAAAAGATATGTGTGTTAAACTACATTAAAACCTTTAATAAGTTGTCAACTTAAGAAAGCCACTTAATAGGAATATTTTTTCACTCCTATGACAGGGTAAATTCAATACATGTGTTATATAATCTCTATAAATAATTAGGCCTATAATTCATCATAAGATTACCAACTAAAAAAAAAAAAGGTTATAAATCCAAACGCTAACAATATATTTCTAATTCTTAACTCTAGCTTTCATACCACTATGTAACAAATTCTAATGTCTTAGCGATAAGTCTAAACTTTAATAAGAACTCTAATGTTTTAGACCTTTCCTTATTAAAAATTTGCATTTAGTACTGAATTCGGATGTTAAGAATGACCAATGATGTACTTTATGTCTAGATGTACAATCTATTAGTTTATTCTATTTTAGGTTCTAATATCGAGTCCAATGATTATATACCTATAAATATGCAATCAATAATTATCATGCAATTAAGAACATAAGAGTATGGATAATAAATATATTGAATAGCGAAAATCACAAAGATTAAAGATACATTACGTCCAACCCGGTGAATAAGGGAGTTAGTTACTCCAACACATTTTGAACACTGAAAAAAAGATTAGCAATTAGTGATATATGCCTCCGGCTTCTAAAATGAGTCTCCACCAAAGAATTAAGTTCACTCTCTCACCCAAAAGGGAAGGTTTATTCCCGAAAAGGGGGTTATTTCTTTAACTATGTAAAGCCTTCTGTTTAAAGACTTTCAAAACTGGATTGGCCTGAAATTTTTACTTGAATTTGTAATTGAAGTAGCAAACTTTATTGATAATTGATTATGTTGATAACTTCTAAATCTCTAATATTTCTACTTATATGCAAAATAAATCAAATACTTATCTTTCCCAATTTATTAAATGAAATCTTAATTATCTAATAAAAGATAAAATGCTTCTCTTTTATAAAATTATTTAATAAATCTTTAATTATTTAAAAAGATAATAATAAAAATACCAATAAAAGATAAAAAAATAAACATAATAAAAATATGATAATGCCAATTATCATCATTCTTATTGGATTTAAGATGTTAAGATGTTAAGGTGTTCAATTCTTTCATTGTTAAGATGCAATTGGCTTTTCTACTTCAAACTAGAACAATCTCATACACTAATCTCACATGCAAGGTGGGTACTCTTCCAATCCTAGACACATTTATGGGCTTACTATCCCTAATATTAACTTCTAAGAACTCAAATCATGAGTTTTTAGCATGCAAGTAATTATCACGACATAAAGAAATGTAATTAAGACTTATCAATCTAAACCTAAACAACAAAAAACATGTTATTGGAGTTTTGCTAAGGATCAAACAGCAAAAGAAGAACTCGACACAAGAAGAAACACACGTGTGCAATTCAATTTGCATGTTTTTGACTTAGGAAAAGTTTTATGACTATTTCTACCAAAGAAAAGCATGCAAAGATCAACACAACACTAGTGCAAAATAGACATATTAGAACAGAATATTAAATCGGTTGAAAGGGAACCGATCTAAAACAAAACGCGGTGACAATTTTGTAAATAAAAGGAAGTATATTAGATCGGTTGTTTATTTAACCGATCTAATTAGATCGGTTGCAAGGAGAACCGATCTAATATGTAACTATTAGATCGGTTAAATAAACAACCGATTTAATATCATTACGCGAAAACCCTATTTTTTCGTGTTCTTCCTTTGTGCCTCCACTTCTCTTCTTCTCTTCCAGGAACTCTCATTTTCGCCACCATGGTTGTAGCTCATCATTAGGGTTTTGGATACGAAGCTTTCCATTGCCATCATCGCGTCCAACTGCCGTTTTCATCTCTTCTTCTTCCATTGTTGAAGCTCCACTTGACCTCCTTCGTTGGTATGCCGTTGCGCCATGTGTTGAAGCACCACTCCATCTCGCGCTGCACACTGTCAGCCCAAGTATTAGATCTAACTTCACTCCTTCCGTAGAACCACACCCAAAAATCGTTCTATCTCTTTTGTTCTTGATTTGAGTTTTTTTGTTTTTTGTTTTTTGTTTCTTTCTTGTCAGATCTGCAGAGTCTTCTTCCCAACGATGTCACTATTATTCTTTGCACATATTTTCTTGATGAATCTGAAGTGTATTTGGGATCCAAGATCAAAGGCAAAGATGATGACAATTTGGAAACGGACATTGATGAACACCGCTGATGTTTCAAAAATGTTTTTTTTTTATATTAGATCAGTTGTTGCAGAACCGATCTAATATGTCTTCGACATATTACATCGGTGTATATTAGATCGGTTGTAGAACCGATTTAACATGTGCTTCAGAACCGATCTAATATACATATTTTGTACTAGTGCAAGAAAAGAAAGGAGAAACTTATCTTTTGAAGACCTTCCAAACAAGCTCCCAAAAAGCTCCTCAACCAATATGCAAGGTCAAAATCTAGTAACATATCGATCAGTAGTTGATTAGTGGCAATAACTTGAGACAGAAAAGATACACTCTGTAATATAAAATCCTTAATTATAAAGTGTTCAATAAACGAATGCAAATTTTAGGAATTTAAGTTTAATTGTTTAGCTTACATAATTACATTTTAATAGAAAAAAAAACTATCAAAAAGTTAACACTAAAGTAGTCTTTGTTTGCATTCACTTAGCATGCATGTGTATTTGAATAGAGTGATTTGAAAAGAAATGTTGGGGAAAATGTGTGGTTTACTACCATTTACTTTATTGGCAAATGCCACTCTTAAAATCAATGATGAGTGGTGCAACTAGTGAATTTGAGCAAAGATTCTTTGAGTTTGGTTTTCTTTTATAATAATCACACTACTTAACAGATATTATTTTTTGTTTTCTTTCCCCTTCTTACTCATTACGTAGTTTAATCACTACTCATTGAAATTAGTTTTTTTCTTCTTCTTCTGTTTGAAGTTCTACTTAAATATTGAGCGAATATATTATTATTTTCAAAATATATTTGGTCTGAAAACTTGAGAGGAGTTGGCCCATCCTTTCTCCATTAAATTCACAGCCTGTAAGGGTTTTTAGTTTTTTAGTTTTTTAATTTTTTAATTTTGTTATCATCACATGTTGTGAGGTTAATGCAGTCTTAAATTAGAAGAAAATATAAGCCACAGAAGTGTTGTAAATGGGGTCTACCTGAAGAAAACTGGAGCCAAGAATTGATGACTGTGACCATTCCTTCATATTACTGTGCAGAAATTATGTGTTGTGCAGTAGAAAACATGTTATATAACATGTTATAGTTATATATTATTGCATCCCTATTTTTATTTACATTTCAGGAAATATTTATCTTAGTAATATGTATCTACATGATGGTAAATGAGTTTAGATATCGTTTTAAGTAATAATATACGAGTTCTTTTATATATAATTTTTCTGTCTTGCTTCATAATATTTTTCTGTCTTAATAAATTATTAAGTAGTCATTTGAACAATGTATCTCTTATGATTTATGGTCTCATGATCCTTTTATTTGCAACTTTAATGTTAACTATTTTATTGAGTTGAAAAAAGAAAAATTGATGAGTAATCTTTAGACACCAAACATCATATTAATATTAATTATTTCTTTTGTACATAAAATTCTCCGAATATATGTGTGAATGCAATATTAATTCTTCATTGAATTATTTTTGTTCGGAAATTTGAGTGTGGGACATGATGACAATAATGCAAAGTGTAGGTATGCAGCTAGCTATAAACTATGGATGCCTTATTATATTAACTATACCTTTTTACTTTATCAGAAATATCACACTTCTTTTTACCTTTGGATTCTTTGTTCTGCCTGTAACTCACCATAAACCAACCACTTCCTTCCCCTCAATAAAATTCGATTTTTTTTATAATTTTATGGTAAAATATGTTTTTCTCCTTAATCTTTAGTAAATTTTAAAATTAGTTCATTTTGAAATTTTGAACTGATTTAGTTTCTCATTTTTTGAAATATATAGATTTAGTTTTTTTAATCAAATTTTGTTAAATTTATTTGACATTTCAAGTACGTTTCATAATAATAGTTGACTTAACATTAAAGAAAAAATATGTTAAAAGTATAAACAACTCAAATATAATCTTGAAATACGTACGAAACATCAAATAAACCTAACAAAATTTGATTAAAAGGACTAAATCTACATATTTCGAAAGATGAAGGACTAAATTGATCCTAAATTTTAAAATCTAGTCTCTTACATAAAATAATAGTTTTTATTAAAAATAATTAACAATTTTTTTCAAAACATTTATACATATTTCATATTAATTACATAAATATAAAGATCCCAACAAAATTAATATTTAATATAATTATTGTAACATCTTATTTTACTATTATGCATATAACACTATGTCAACCATGCATATATTGTCTTTAAAAAAAACCTTTTTCAAACATGCTTATTAGATTAAATTTTCAAAAGAAAATGAGTACTATTGTGGGGAAGTTGATGTGTTTTGTTCTTTTTGGCAAGTGCTTGGTACTATTCATGACGCCTTTATATAATACTGTTTTTTTTTTATGAGTAATTTTATTCTGGAACCTTTTACAATTGAATATTTTGAAAAATAAAAAATTCAAAATAATCCCGAAATTAGTCTTGAGGAATAACTTTAAGTCTAAGTATAATTTAGAAAAAAAATACTAATCTTTAAATATGAAAATGTCAAACTTTCAAACACTGGAATATTTAACAGTAACATTTTTACATGGAAAAAAAAGAGTAAAGTAGTGGATAAGGTTACTACAAGTAGTGGTAGTGTTTACTTGGGTGGGTTTCTGACACGTGTACTGGAGTCCACAGGGGGGTTTAAATTGGTACTTCCCGTACTGGAACAAGTCGGAAATTTTAGAGACAAGGGTGGTTTTGGTTTCTTTTAATGAGACACACAGATTTCAAGAAAATAATTTTTTATTTTTATATTAATATTTAATATTTGTAATAATGGGGACGATTCTCTGTCTCACAGTTCTGTCAGCTGCACCTTAATGACTGTTGAAAAGAGGGACCATTTTTTTTTTCATTTCAAAAAATTTTGAACCCACACCAGCTTTATCAGTTAATAAAAAACTACATTGAAATCAGTTAATTAACTTGGTAATGTTGAAATTAAAACCTTAATTATATCTTTAACTATGGCGAATAATTCAAGGTTTGTAAAATGAGTACTTTTTTAACCATTTTGACATGTTGTGGACTTGTTTTGGTAAATTTAATTTTTAATTTATATTTTTCTTGTATTCTTGAAGTAGGTTAAACAAAATCATCTGAACATATATTTGATGAAAAAGATAGTATTATTCGCTTTTTATGAAAGATTTACTTCAGAAAAAAATAAAAGTAAAACCAAACCTAAATGTATATAGTTATTCAGATATCCATCAATGATCTTAGGCACTACATGTTCACTATTGTTGTTAGTCACATGTTGTGACTCCTATGTTTGACATGTAGAGGAACAGCATGTACTTTGATCAATAATGCAGAGAAATGATAAGCCATGCAACATAGGTTGAGGAGAATAGTTTATAGCATAGCTCATGTGGCTAGTGCCACTTATGGCCTCACATGGGACCTTGTGTATTCAAAACTAAATATGTTTACTTCATAAAGGTATTATTATTCAATAAATAAATTTATAATAAATAAATAGATGTAAATTTTATCTAATAAATCAGTTTTATAAAATTAAGTTAAGTTTAAAATTTGTTTTTTTAATATGATATTAACGTTATTATTTTAGCGAAATTTGTTAATTGTTGAGTCTATTTTATGTTATTATATTATCAAACTACTCATTAATATTTAGTCTCATATTTTATATGTATATATCTCAGTATGAGTAAGGTGTGTTTGAAATCTCACAACACCTAAAAATAATAAAAATAAACATTGACTAACTTTGTAGAATTGAGATAGACCTCGAATTACACAAAATTTTACCTCGATATAAAAGAAAAAGAAAAAAAAATTATTCCCTAAATGCATTTGTCTAGTCCCATTTAGGCCCAAGCAAAAACGTCCAACCTGTTCGAAACCACTTTACCAAAAAAAAAAAAGATTGGCGGGTTGGTTTGCACATGGTCAAGTTAGACTAATTAAATAAAAATTTTCGAGTCAATATGGGTTTAAACGGTCGAGTACAAAGTTTAAATTCAAAATCCGTGGATACCCAATTTGACATGTATATTTAATTATAAATCCAAAGTTTCATCTGAAATCCTAATTCTCTAGCACTAGACTTCCCTCCCTCGGCAACCCTAACTTTCATTCTCCCTCCCTCAGAAAAAAAAAAGAACCCTAATTCTTTGTCGCCATACTTTCATTTCCAGAACATTTCCATGTCAAGCGTTTCCATCTCTAACAACAACCCTAACTTTCATTCACACAAAGGATAAGAGGTTGTGTGTGGGAACTGATTTGCACGATGCAGTGGGGCGAACACTGGATGCAAGCAACAACTACGACCAATGGCCCTTGCCTTCATTAGCTTTTGTCACCTGCACAAAATTTATCTTTTGCCCTCTCTCTAAGCCTCAGACATCTTCTTCATCCTCATCAACCTAGAGCTGTCAAAACGGGTAACTTGGTCCGACCCGGCTCGACCCACCACGAATTGATGATTTAGTGAGTCAACCCAACCCGGCTCACTTTTTAGCGAGCCAAAATAATTCAAACCCGGCCCGGCCCATCACGGGTTGGCGGGTTAAACGAGTTGGCTCACGGGTTCACTTAATTAAAAAAAAATTATTTTTTTATTTTTTTTTTCAGTCAAAACTAAATTGTAATTCTAATTAAAATCTAAATAAACTTTAATATAATCCAAATACAAACCAAAATAAATAAAAAATACAAATTCTTTATGTGTTGGATAAAAACAAAAAAACTTAACATGATCCAAATGTAAAGCCCAACTTAATAGAAAAATAAAAACACTTGTGTGACCCTTTTATTTACGGGTTGGTGAGTTAACCCGGCTCACCACGGGTTCAACCCGGATGAGCCGGATTCTAAATGACAGCTCTACATCAACCATTCAATCGAAACCCTTACGTTTGGAAAAGAACGAGGTTCAACTCTCTTTTGTTCAGATCTTTGGAGATTTTTTTGTGTATGTTCACATCTATGTTTTGGAGATTTTTTTTTTCATGTTCAGTTATCTATTTTGGAGATCTTTTTTTTTGTATATTCAGAGCTACATTTTGAAGATTTCTGTTTAATTTTGATGTTGATGCAAATATAATATTATCATATCTATGAAAATTCTAGCAAAATTGTTTTTCTTATACCTTTGCTTAATTCGACCCATGTAATTGTATCCAAATTTATCTGTAACTACTTAATAAAAAAATAAAATGTTCAGATTGAATATAAATATTATCGGATTTATATTTAAGGGATGTCAAAAATATTTGTACCCGCGGGTATTCACGGATAAAACTCGCAATGGATAGAAAACGGATATTAAAAATGGATACCCGCTACCCATAGGTACGAGTATTTTTGATACCCGCATGTTAATGGGGCGGGTACGGATATCATACCCGTACCCGCTAAACTTTAATTCACAAAAACTTTACTAATATATATATATATATATATATATATATATATATATATATATTAGTAATAAACATTTTGATCTAATATTTTTTAAGCTGCACATCTTATCTTCTTTTGTCTTCATTCTTCCAGCTTCAAGTATTGGTATCTTCCAAGTATATCTCTTGACATTCTTCTCTTTCCCTTCTTTGAAATTGGGCATATACATCAAAGATAATGACGTTTATGGTATGCTTGCTGTCAAATGATGGAATCAAAATAAGAATACTTGACACGTGACAGTTGGGGTTTATTATTTGATTTTTTTTTCAGGAATCAATCGGAGAAAGTGTACTTGTTGATCAAAAACTAGTTAAAGAATTTTCATTGTGTTGAACGTCATTTTATATTATTTTTATAATTATTTGGATTTGTATGGACTTGTGAGTTTGTTTGAATTTTATTTAAAATTTATGATAGTGATGTATTTTATTTAAATTTATTATTAAATATTTATTTTTTAAATAATTTTGTAAATACCTGCGGGTACTTGCGGATATGAAAAAAAATAGACAAATATCCACATAACGGATACCCAACATATATGAATACAGATAGAGGGCAAATATTCATCTAACGAGTAGGGTACGGGAGAGCTACTACTCGTACCCTACCCGCTTAAATGTGACCATTACTGAGCCCTAGTCCCATTAACTAAGGATGTTATGACATGAAGCATGGTTTCTTGAAACTTGATTGTGCATGAAGCAGAAAGCTACTGTGAGTATAGTTGTTGTTCTTATTTTGACCTGGTTTATGTTACAGGTGCATTTAACCATGTTTCCTGGAATAGCAATGTCTTTTTACTGCGAGATCAAGGAGTTACCTTTTTCAAAACGAAGAAAAAACACCGTAAAATTGTGCTTTTAAAGTAAAGAAATGAGAGAAGAAAAAGCAAAGGTGATGAAATGAAAAAAGAAGCAGATAATGCAGAAGAGAGAGAAAGAGACTTCTCCTTGTCTACCCAAATTTATGAAGGAATTCAGGCTCTGAAGAAATTGGTCCTCTTCTTCTGACACTTTTACACATCAATTTTCTCTCTAACTTCTCCCTTCAATTATATTTTTCAACATCTACTTCATTCATGTCCATCTTCAACCATCAATGTCACTTTTTCTTTCATCGATACTCCAAAATTTCACACCTCTACCACCCACGAATTAACTGGATCTTATATTTAACCTAGCATGGATTCACAATTTTGAGTTTTTTTTCTATGTGGTGTATTTTCTAATTTATAAAAATCAACCACGATCTAAAAGATTGGTTGGAGTCGTAGATTTAGGTTTAATTACTCGGATGATACCCACTCTTATTTAGATGTATCAGTTTTTACAAATGTGTCAATCTAGTTATAACTTTTGAAAAAGTGTTTTAATCAGATTCTTTTTAGACAAAAAATACTAAAGCCATTAACTTAATTCATGACTTTTATTACTAAATTTTGATATAAATATCAATACTTAATTTTGTAAGTCATTTTAAATATCAATACTGCTAATGGTGTTAATAATTTTTTGCTGAAAAAGACCTAGTTGAAACATCTTTTCAAAAGTTGAGACTCAATTGACACATTTTTAAAAGCAGGTACCAAATTGACATATCTAAATGAAAGTGAGTATCATCCAGCTAATTAAACCTAAGATTTAATTATGTTTTTTAGATTCTAAAATTTTTGGGATAACTATGGTTTTCTTTTCCACGGATAAAAATACCTAAACATCTCAAATTAGGAGGAGAAGGGTTGGAATATTTGGTTCCCACTTCCTAGGTTGTAGGGTATGACCTCAAACCATGTCTTTATTTTCGTCCTCAGATTAGGTTGTACTGAATTTTTATTTCATGTACAAGATCACTCTCTATTGTGTAGGACACCAATTATGAATCCAACCATATTTTTCCTATGTAGATGAGTCCTTTCGTATATGTTCATGAAAAAAAAAAAGTTATAATGAAGAATAGAAATATTTTTATCTTCGAAAGTTATCTTATTAATAAAAAAATAAGATAAAAATAATTAACACAAAAATATAATATATGAAAAAAAATCAGGACTGTTGTCTAGTGATAGGTAAAGAATAACATTATGTAAATATTTTTACAACACAAAAACCATATTTCCATATTTTTTTCGACCTCAAATACACTCAAACATTTCAAATCAAAAACTTAAATCAATGTAATATGAGAGTATAAGAAAAATGAAATACAAATTTAAAGTATTTTTGACTTAAAGTCTATCATAAACTTTAAATCTATTATATATTAGTACTCACTTTATTATTTATCTTAAATGATATTAAATAGTCACCCATTTAATTCATTTGAATTATGCTTATTTGAAAAATATTACACACATTGGTTTATTCTTCTTTTGTCACCTCTATTGATCATTGTGTCTTGTCTTTTAGATAAAGTTCATGTGCCACAAACATCTCTGTTCACATTTATCTTTAGCAAAAGTTGATTGTCTCTTAAAATCACATTCTAGTAAATTTAGGCAAACAAAAAGATTTTAATTATAGTAAATAATAATAATTATTATTATTATTACTATTATTTATATTTATAGTCACATATTACAAAAATTTACTTCTACTGTTATGTCAAACATATTCTGAACTTTTAAGTGCTAGTTTCTGGTAATAAAATTTTGGTTTAGATAATAGATATTAAAAATTTGGTTTTAACACCATTGTTTGAACAAACAAACACTTCTGGCTGAAATTTGGCGACTTGACAATTTTGAATTTGTTAAGATGGGCTTTTACATTAGATAAACCAAAGCCTGTTTACTAAGTATAAAAGAGGCCCAGCCAAGAACCGACAAATGAATGGGCCATCACCAAAATATCTTACTAAAAACAAAAGCCTTGAAACTAATGTGCATTTGCAATGCTTTTTTTACGACTTGTTTAATTTACACGATATTTTATTTTATTTTTTACCAAAAGAATTTTTCTTATTAATTTGTTTTTTCACTATATACTTGCCTGAATTGTGCATTATATATATATATATATATATATATATATATATATATATATATTATATGTGGATAGATTACACAATACTATGTTTCTTAATATTTATTACTCAATAAATAAATATGTTTATTAATTTTATGATACAAATAATAATGGAAAAGTAGGTCTTAAAACTATCTATTATCTATTATAATATAAGAAAATAAAATATTAGAAAATTTATTCTATTATCCATTTCGTTGACAAGTATATCAACGTAATTTTTGTAGTCATTTTAAATTTTAATTTTTTTATTTATATTTATTTTGTTGTCACATATACATGGACTTTATTTTACATTTTTATTCATTTTTTTAATCTTTTAATTTTTATTTATTTTGTTGTCACATGTGATAGAATTTATATTTGTTGTCTCAATTTGACTATTATTTTAGAAAATTTGATACAATCATGTTATTTATATAGTGTTGTACTAACAACGTTAAAGATGGGTCACATGTCAGTTTGTAGTTTTAATTTTTTTTATTTATTATTTATTTTTTCAAAGTTTTTTAAAAAATATAATATTTGTCATGTGTCAAATTAATGTCATGTGACATGATAATGATAGTGAAATTTTACAGTGACGATGTCACATGTCAATGTCAATGTCACGTTATGTGTCATTGGTTTAGTCTAAATTTAATCCCTGTATTTTTGTTTTATCTTAATTTTGTTCCTTTTTTTTAAATAAGAAATTTGTTCTTTATCTAAATTGAAATCAAATTTAATTTCTGTATAAATGTTATACAAATATTTTTATTAAAATTGATATTTTTATTAAATATTTTTAACAAGATTAATTTCATTTATATTTATATTTGAAGTTGAACTTTAATTAAAATTGTTTTCAAATATTAAATTTATTTGTTCTAAATAGTTATAAAATTATTTTAAAATTTTACATTTATAAAATTGTTATTTTTAAACCAACTCTTGTGTAAAAATCAATGATTTTTACACATTTTAAAAATATACAATTATTTAAAAGAATTGAGAAATTTTAAAAATTTATTTTATTTTATGAAATTCAGGTAAACAAGTTTATCATATTTTTTAGTTGAAATTAATTTTGATTTTTTTTATTAACATTACATTCTATTAACGCATAATTGATTGTATGCTATTATTTGTGAGAACCCCATTATCCCTTCCTCTATACTCTCTTTCTCTTTGCCACCAGTGTCACAGAACAACACACTCCACCCTCACTCTACAATTTTCCCTCTTTGTTTTCACTGCCTTCTCCCTAAAATAGAAAGCTTGAACTTCCATTCTGACCCATCCTCCATTTCTGTTATAGCAATTGAACTTGGAACCAGAACATAAATCCCTCCCCCAACTGAGTCTTCTTCTCCTCCAAGTAAGTCAATTCGGTTTCCTCTATTTTCTTCAAATTTTGGAATTTCTGGAGCTCCATTCTTACCAAATCGAATTAGAGTCCTATCCTCACTCTGAGTTTATGCATTTCAGTTCCTTAGGTTGTGAAATTGAGGTGTCCCCTTGTTGAAAGAGTCCTTGCTAGTGGTAATTGCAAAGGTAAGGGAAGCTAACTGTCTTTCTTCTAATTTAAGTTTGTGAACCATGTTTGATGAGTTTGATAAAAGCATTGTGTGCTAAATTGATGTTTGAAATACATGTTTGATTGCTTGATTGATTTTGCCATGGATTCTGGGTAAATGCATGCGAGAACAGATTGGGAATCTGGTATTTTCGCTCAAGCGAGTGGCTCTCGCTTGAGTGAAAACACCAGAAAATCCACCCCTGTTCCTGCGCGAAGCCTCGCCTAGGCGAGCTGAGGTCGCTTGAGCGAGAGACACTCTCGTCTAAGCGAACTAGCTTAGCTAGAGCGAGAGTTCGCCTAGATTTTTATTTTTGCCATTGTTAGAGCCTCGCTCATGCGAGACTGACTCGCCTAAGCGAGATGGCCTCTCGCTTGGGCTAGATCGTCTAGCTTGAGCGAGAACCACTGCAGTGGGGTGTTTGATGTTCTGATTTAAGGGATGAAGTTATATGTTTAAATGTGATTTTGTGCAATTAGTCTCTTATATGCTTGGAATGTTGTGTTAATATTCTGTGTGGTGAAATTGGAGGAATATGAATTAAGAGAAGTTGTGGTTGAAACTGAATTCAGATGAGTTTGTTAGTGTGTGTAAGGCCGTGAGGAATCCTTATTGATTGGTATCCTGAAACTTCAATAATCATTCACACTCAGATAGAGCAGAATGGATTATGTCATGAGTAGTAGCAGGAGGTCCTAGTCTTTGGACGTGATCAAGTCTTAGACGCGAAGGGGACTTACATTGGGAGTGGTCGGGTGATAACCCCTTGCGCCCAAACTCTGTAGAGTTTGGGGACCGTCACAGGTGCACGCCGCCAAGAGATCCAACGTCGCTTACACAATCCGGATATCGAGTCTAGAGCTATATAATTGAGCTATGTTTGTGATAATATCTCTAATGTGAACTGCATGATTTCTCTTATTTCAGTTAGCTTACCCTTTCTTGTTTAGGTTGTTTCCCTTGTGTGTCTTTCTTTTGCAATGATCACCTCCTTTTGGTGTGAGCAGAGAAGAATCTAGATGATGACATCCCTCTCCTGGACAGGAGTTGATCCTTTGCTTGGATGTTTAGTGGTAGTTTTTGGATTAGGCACTATGGAGTTTTGAGATGTATAAATTAGCCTTTTCTTGTATAACTATACTTGCCATCAGGGATTTATATGGTTATTTTGGATGACTATATCAACACTCTATAATAGTTTATTCATACTATCTGTTTTGTTTGATCATGATGTAATATTTTATCTAATAGCGTGAAAACTATTAAATGAGATGTTACATTATTTTTTCAAATCTCTCATATAAAATTTACTTTTATTTTGTTTTTGTGTTTTGAGAGCACATCTGAATAGCAATTCTATAGAAAAAGAAAAATGTATATGCGTGGTAGTGATAATGATACTTAAAAAATGGTGCGAAAAATGGAACATTAATTTCTAGTAATTTGAAGAGAAAATAAATAAAATATTAGATAATTTGATTCAATGAAAGGAAATGTTGGTGAATTATTTTTAATTGAATTAGGAAATGTTGGTGAATTAGTTTTAATTTGATGTTAAAAGTACCTTTTGATATTTTTTTAACATATAAATTTTGTTGATTACAAAAAAGTTATTGAAATATGAAATTCAATTATATTTTAAAAATAATTTTATTAATTTCTAATAATATTTATAAAAAATAAAACAGAGTTAATAAATATAATTATTTTTAAAGACTAAATATTAAATATTAAGTACAAAAATGAATTAATTTTTATTAATAATATATATAAATATGTCCCTTTCCTTATCCCATGTTAAAGTGAGTGAGTAAATTATAAATGCACTAGTTATAAGATGAAAAAAAGAAATTACATAATCTTATGAAATAAAAAGATTAAAAAGTTAGATTTAATATATTTTATACATAAATCAAATAAATAAACTACCGACTATAATAAAAAGATATAGGAGATTAATTTAAAAGAAAAGATATACAAAATAAAAATATTATCTCAGTTTTGAATTATTTGATAATCTTATCATATATTTTGTTTAATAGATGATATTTTATCATTATCTAAAGAAATACAATTCTAATCTATAAAAATAAGATAATATTTGTTTTTACATTTCAAATACCAAATATAATAATACATTTTAAATCCTAATACGTTGAAGACTCGTCTAATTTAATTAATTATATTCAAATAAATCTATATTTTGTTTATCATGTGTCATTTTTTATTGTTTTATCTTTAATATGTTTAAGAATAATAATTAATCTTTAGTAAACATATCTTTAGCTATCTTTTTCATTAAATTATTTCAAAGTTACTCTGTCTATATATATATATATAGAAGAACTCTTTGATTTCAATACATCTTTGCAAGTGTAGTAAAATCTGAAAATATGGCCGAGTGGGAGAAGTTGAGAGTTTTAGGAGAAGGTTCATATGGCACTGTGTATCTTGTCATTATGCGTCTTCTAGAAGAACACAATTCAAAGTTCTTAGTTTTAGCTTTGAAGACAAGTTCTTCTTATACAATGCTAAGGGAGAAAAAGGTTTTGGAGTTATTATTGGGTTGTGAAGGAATTGTTCAATGTTATTTTTACAAATACATTGTTGAGAGAGGTTGTTTAACTTACAACCTTTTCATGGAGTACGCCCCTCATGGTTCTCTAGGTGATTTAATAAAGACAGAGTTATTATCCGAGAAGGAAGTGATACTCTACACTCACATGATTCTCAAGGGACTTTCTTGCATGCACGAAAAGGGAATTGTTCATTGTGATCTTAAACCAGATAACATTCTCCTCTTTCCTTCATTAGATGGTTGTGCAAAATATAAACTAAAGATTGCTGATTTTGGATTGTCCAAGACTAAAGAAGATGAAAATACTGATTTAGGAGAGATCAAGTTCAGAGGGACACCCTACTATATGTCGCCAGAATCAGTTAGAGGTTTTAAGGAAACATCTTTAGATATATGGTCTCTCGGATGCATTGTTATTGAGATGAGCACTGGACTTAGAGAATGGTGGAACTTCCAAACCACAAACCAATTATTGTTGAAGCTTGCACTTTTAAAAGAAGCACCGAAGATACCAGATCAACTTAGTTGCAACTGCAAAGATTTTTTGGAGAAGTGTTTGAGGAAAAATCCTGAACAAAGATGGACGGCTAAAATGCTTCTAGATCATCCTTTTATTCAAAAGGAATATCAAATGTCATCACCTACATGTAATACTTAAGATTAGATATAACCATTTAGTTGAATACTTCGATGATTCTATTAGTGTTGAAAAGTTTGAGTTCGTCGGGATTCTTATATAGTACATCTTTTTATATAAACTCACTAAGTAATGATTGTTTGATAGTTTGGTTTATTAGTTTAAGAAAATTAGTAAATAACGGTTCTACAATTTTGTAACATTAATAATTCATTGTTTGCATTCAAATTATTCTTCTCTTCATGCATATACCCAAATATACCCAAATGTTATTTATTTACTATGTAAAATTTAGAATTCGAGTTTTAAATACTAGAAAAAATGAAATGTGTTACTGAATTGTAATTGATAAGACTATGAAAAAGTTAGTAATTATAGTTCACACAATATTATGAATAATATGTTTTCAAACAAGTAAACAAGAACATGAATTAGGACTATACTCATTTTTTTTGTCAAAGGTAGTAAGATTTAAAAAAAAAATTATCATTTTTTTATAGCAATTTTCACTTAGCACTTATCTCGTTTCGAATAAAGACAAACAATTGAAGAAACTAATTGTTTTCAACATTATGTGGATTGATAAATAAAAGAACACATAAATGATAAAAATCTAGACATCATTAGGTATGGAGTGGGTCTTAGATTTTAATTTATTTCTAAAATGATTGTGCTAAATGTAGATTAATAAAATATTAACTTTTTTTTAAAGTTTGTTAATTTAATTATTTTATATAATATAATATAGAAAACATATATTTTCTAAATATCAATTTATTTAATTCATTATTTTTACTATTTGTTTTATTATAATGAATATATATAGATATTTTGAATAATATTTATGCTGATAATAAATTATGATGCGAAATGCATAATCGATTATGCTATTATTTCTTGACAAATGGGTTCATTCAATTGCCATAAATCTCTCATATAAAATTTACTCTTTTTTTTTTTTTTTGTTATGAGTGCACATCTTAATAGTAATTCTATAGAAAAAAAATATAAATTTATGGTAGCGATAATGATACTTAAAAAATGGTGTGAAATAAGGAACATTAATTTCTAGTAATTTGAAAAGAACATAAATAAAAAATTAGATAATTTGATTCAATGAAAGGATATTAGATGAGTTTGAAATTTGTTTATATATATGATTGATTTAATTGAATAAGAAAATGTCGATGAATTATTTTTATTTTGATGTTAAAAGTACCTTTTGATATGTTTTTAACATATAAATTTTGTTGGTTACAAAAATGTTATTGAAATATGAAATTCAATTATATTTTAAAAATAATTTTATTAATTTCTCATAATATTTATAAAAAAATAAAACAGAGTTAATAAAAATAATTATTTTTAAAGACTAATTATTAAATATTAAGTACATAAATGAATTAATAATTTATTAATAATATATACAAATACGTCTCTTTCTTTGTCCCATATTAAATATAAATAAGTGACCGAGTAAATTATAAATGCATTAGTTACAAGATGAAAAAAAGAAATTACATAATATTATAAAATAAAAAGATTAAAAAGTTAGATTTAATATATTTTATACATAAATTCATTAAATAAGCTACCGATTATAATAAAAAGATATAGGCGATTAATTTAAAAGAAAAGATATAAAAAATAAAAATATTATCTCAGTTTTAAATTATTTGATAATCTTATCATATATTTTGTTTAATAGATGATATTTTATCATTATCCAGAGAAATATAATTCTAATCTATAAAATTAAGATAATATTTATTTTTACATTTCAAATACCCAATATAATAATACATCTTAAATCCTATTCCGTTGAAGACTCTTATAACTTAATTAATTATATTAAAATAAATTTATATTTTGTTTATCATGTGTCGTTTTTTATTGAGTCTCTATATTTATTAGTTAGTTTAAAAGTATTTTTTTGGATTCAATTTCTTTCAAAATAAATTATAATAATGACAATTAATCTTTAAATTATCTATTTATTATTTATCTCCTAACAGTTAACCATCATTAATATAATGACCTTAACTTTTCAAATTATAGGATTGAACATATTAAAGCGTTGTTATTAACATTAATTGCTGCCTAGCATATTCCTACTACAACTACCATACGAATTCTTACTTCAATTACAATAAAAAAACTAAAATTATACAAACAAATATATGTCATAGATCGATATCTATAACTATATATAAAGGGGATTCCCTCTTTTGTGTCCACATTTCATAATTCCAATTTTACCCTTTACAATTTAATTATTTATTAAATTTTTAAAAATTAACGGTTAATTTTACAAGTTTTTATAAAACTATTTATTTATCTCCTTTTTCTTTTTTCTCATACTATTCATCAACAATTATTTTTTTCATATTTTCTCCATACATTTCACTTTAATTTTTATAAATATACTTTTATTTTGTTCATTAACTTAATAACATTACAATATCATCAATTATAAATATAATTCGAAAATGTGTACACGCAGGCGCGATAGCGCCTGTGTTTACACTAGTGTATCTTGAAAGCAAATAACATATGCTTTGCAGTTATTTGAATTATTAATTAAATTACAGTTAAAATAAATTTTAATTAGTTTCATTATTTGTTTATAGAAATTTGACGATAAGATAATATATATCATAATAATATATTAATTTTCTATGTTTTAATTTAAATATTTACGCCACTAACAAAATATATATTTTCTGTCAATTTTTTTTTGAAAGTTTTTTTAGCAAATATTTATAAATTTTGTTAAAAATAATAATTTTTAAGAAATTATTATTAATTTTTTTTGCAAAATATTTTACATAAAACACTTTTTTAAAAGTATTGGTAAGAAATACTTGCGAATATTATAATTTTATAAGAAATAATTATCTAACGAAGGAATTTCATACTAATTAAAATTCTTAGGAAAATTATCAAAAAAAATATTTTCTTATAAAATTTTACGACAAATTTGCAAGAAAATCTTTGAAATATGAGAAATTCTAGTAGTGTTAGCTATTTCCAATCGCACAAAATTAAATGATTATAGTGTATTCTCTCCTTTTTTTAATGGAATACAACATGTTTTATATATTTTTAATATATGGATATGACCATTGATAATTATTTTCTTATCAATTATCTTATCTTGTTTAAGAATGATAATTAATCTTTAGTAAACATATATTTAGCTATCTTTTTCATATTAAGGATTATTATTTCAAACTCATCAAGATTACTATGTGTGTGTATATATATGTGTAGAATGACTCTTGAATTTCAATACATCTCTACAAGTGTATTGAACTATAAAAATATGGCCGAGTGGGAGAAGTTGAGTGTTCTCGGGGAAGGTTCATATGGCACAGTGTATCTTGTTGGTGTGCATCTTCTAGAAGAACACAATTCAAAGTTCTTACTTTTAGCTTTGAAGACAAGTTCTTCTTATACAATGCTAAGGGAGAAAAAGGTTTTGGAGTTATTATTGGGTTGTGAAGGAATTGTTCAATGTTATTTTTACAAATACATTGTTGAGAGAGGTTGTTTAACTTACAACCTTTTCATGGAGTATGCCCCTCATGGTTCTCTAGGTGATTTAATAAAGACAGAGTTATTATCCGACAAGGAAGTGATCGTCTACACTCACATGATTCTCAAGGGACTTTCTTGCATGCACGAAAAGGGAATTGTTCATTGTGATCTTAAATCGAATAATATTCTCCTCTTTCCTTCATCAGATGGTCGTGCAAAATATAAACTAAAGATTGCTGATTTTGGATTGTCCAAGACTAGAGAAGAGGCAAATACTGATTTAGGAGAGATCAAGTTCAGAGGGACACCCTACTATATGTCGCCGGAATCAGTTAGAGGTTTTAAGGAAACACCTTTAGATATATGGTCTCTCGGATGCATTGTTATTGAGATGAGCACTGGACTTAGAGAATGGTGGAACTTCCAAACCAGAGACCAATTATTGTGGAAGCTTGCATTTTTTGAAGAAGCACCGAAGATACCAGATAAACTTAGTTACGATTGCAAAAACTTTTTGGAAAAGTGTTTGATGAAAAATCCTGAACAAAGATGGACAGCTAAAATGCTTCTGGATCATCCTTTTATTTAAAAGGAATATCAAATATCATCACCTACGTGCAATACTTAGGATTAGGTATAATCATTTAATTGAATACTTCGATGATTCTATTAGTGTTGAAAAGTTTGAGTATATAAAAAATTGTTACATAATACATTTGTTTATGCAAACTCACTTATTAGTGCTTGTTTGATAGTTTGGTTCATTAGTTTAAGAAAATTAGTAACTAACGGTGCTATAACTTAGTTGTAGTAATAATTCATTATTTATATGCAAATTATTCTTCTCTTTATGCATATATCTATGCTATTTATTTATTATATAAAATTTAGAATTCGAGTTTTAAATATTAGAAAAAATGAAATGTGTTACTGAATTATAATGGATAAGACTACGAAAAAGTTAGTAATTATAGTTCAGATAATATTATGAATAATATGTTTTCAAACTAGTAAACAAGAACATGAACTATGAATATACTGAATTTTTTATCCAAAGTAGTAAGTGTAACACATTTTTTATGCAGCAACGCAATTTTTCACTTAACACTTATCTCGTTTCAAATAAAGACTAAACAATTGAAGAAATTATTTCTTTTTCAATATTATTTGGGTTGATAAATAAAAGGACATGTAAATGATAAAAAATTAGACATCATTAGTATGGAATGGGTTTTAGATTTTTATTTATTTCTAAAATGATGGTGCTAAATGAAGATTAATAAAATATTAACTTATTTTTTTTAAAGTTTGTTAATTTAATATAGAAAACATATACTCTGTAAAATATTAATTTATTTTATTATAATGAATATATATTTGAATAATGATGTGAAATCCATAATCAATTGTATGCTTATTTCTTTATTAATTTGATTCAATATGAAAGGATATTAGATGAGTTGGAAATTTGTTTATGTACGTGATTGATTTAATTGAATTAGGAAATCTTAATGAATGTTTTTTAATTTGATGTTAAAAGTACTTTTTGATATGTTTTTAACATATAAATTTTGTTGGTTACAAAAAAGTTATTGAAATATGAAATTCAATTGTATTTTAAAAATAATTTTATTAATTTCTAATAATATTTATAAACAAAATAAAATAGAGTTAATAAATAGAATTATTTTTAAAGACTAAATAATAAATATTAACCACAGAAATGAATTAATAATTTATTAATAATATATACAAATGCGTACCTTTCTTTGTCCCATGTTAAATATAAATAAGTGACCGAGTAAATTATAAATGCACTAATTATAAGATGAAAAAAAGAAATTACATAATATTATGAAATAAAAAGATTAAAAAGTTAGATTTAATATATTTTATACATAAATCAAATAAATAAGCTATCGAAAGATAGAGGACATTAATTTAAAAAAATATATATAAAAAGTAAAAATATTATCTCAGTTTTAAATTATTTGATAATCTTCTCATATATTTTGTTTAATAGATGATATTTTATCACTATCTAAAGAAATAGAATTCTAATCTATAAAAATAAGATAATATTTGTTTTTACATTTCAAACACCAAATATAATAATACATTTTAAATCCTATTCCGTTGAAGACTCTTATAACTTAGTTATATTAAAATAAATCTATATTTTGTTTATCATGTGTCATATTTTTTTATTGAGTCTCTATATTTATTAGTTAGTTTAAAAGTATTTTTTGGATTCAATTTCTTTGAAAATAAATTATAATATTTGCTATTAGTTAGTTGCTTTTGGTAATTACTATATTTTATGGCAAGTACATTTTATACAAGTTTAGCTTTTTCTATTAACATATATAATATTGAATTTTTCTCTGTTACAATCTGATCTAAATAACACAAAGTAATAATCAAATTGTATTCTATGTCTCTAATATTTGGGTATAACCATTAATAATATTCTCTTTAATTATATTGTAATAGTGTTATTATTTCTAATCACACATAATTATATGATTAGAGTTTTTTTAATAGGAATACACCATATTTTATATATCTTTAATATTTGGAATATGACCATATTGATAATCATTTTCTTATAATTATCTTATCTTTAAGAATTATAATTAATTTTTAGTAAACCTATCTTTAACTATCATTTTCATATTAAAAATGATTATTTCAAAATCATCAAAAT
>Ga0214545_1004138_pt1 | contig 27295 bp, 10 predicted proteins | sample CNSS4metaG_FD_160064 | JGI IMG/M metagenome (GOLD analysis project Ga0214545, IMG submission 160064) | Root nodule microbial communities from cowpea collected in UCLA plant growth center, Los Angeles, California, USA - CNSS4 | ecosystem: Host-associated > Plants > Roots > Nodule | place: USA... | reverse complement strand
TAAATGTAACGTCCCATTTAATTAATAATCTAAATTAAAGGAAACGTCACGATGATAAAAGCATAACAACGCGGTTCTGGGGTCCTTAATATCACCCCTACAAAACTAGGCACACCACGATGCCGATAAAGGAAAGCGGAATACAAACACATCGTAGAATGAAGCGTAGCAATACGGAAAGAAATACATGGGCCGTGGCCCTAAATAACACGAGGACAGACTCCAGCCCAGATGGCTAAGCTACTGGATCACCGCTCCCTTGCTGACCACGAGGAACTCGCCCATCTGCTCCCATCAACCCAAGTTGATGATCATCGCAATAAGAATAGCCACATACATCACAAACATACAACAAAACGGGTAAGCTAGAGCTAACAACATGCATCATGCAGTCAAACATACTTTCATCATTTCATATCCACATAGCAACCAAACATGTTATGACTCTTCATCCATTACACTACGACTCGACTCGACTCATCCGGATACGTATAACTTGGTCGGATTCAGCGGATGCTTGCACTTGTGTGGGTACCCCTGCTCGAACCTGAGCTGCTCGATCCTGAGCCATGTATTACCAGTGTTACAATAAATCAAATCTCTCCCACCACAAGGTTAGCCCTTAATGAGTTTCAGGCCTCCTGCTACTCCCACCACAAGAGTCAGTCCGCTCTAAGTGAGACTAACTGACTCCTCGGAGCGTCAGGATGCAACCTTACCTTGAATCCTTACCTAGTTATACAGATGGGGCACCACCATGAACACCCACTAACAGGGGCCATGGAATTACGTCCCGACCACTGAAGCGCAACCCCGGAGGTCCCACCTAGAGACCCCAAGGAATTATACGCTGACACGGACCAACGTTCATAAATCAGTAATTTAGGGAATATTAAATTACGTTTTTCAGTTCCATAACCATCCATGAGATTTACTCCTCATACGCATCACATTTGAGTCCATACCACTAATCATCGTCATTCCATGAGTCCAGAATCTCCTCTCATGTCAATACCATGTTCCTTAGATTTCAAACCACCCATTCATTTCGCATGCTAAGTCTCATACCAACTCATTCATCCACAATTCATGAATCATGTCAAACATATATTTCATGCTCCATTATATACATATACATCATCACACAATCATACCCAATCAAAACAGATCACACGGGAACATCAAAAGTCCAAAATCACAGCGCAGCCTCGCCCAGCATCTCGCCCAGGCTGAGGGGTCTCGCTCAGGCGGGATGTCTCGCTCAGGCGAGCCTCCCCTCGCCTAGGCGAGAGGGCAAAAACAAGTGTGTGGCCATCACGGGATCTCGCTTAAGCGAGATCCCTCTCGCTTGAGCGAGTGGCCTACTCGCTCAAAAGGTGAGCGAGTCGCCTGGGCGAGATCTCGTGCAGAGATCTCCCTGTTTCATCTCGCCTAGGCGAGATTGACTCGCTTGGGCGAGATTTACAGGTCTCGCCACTGTTCTTCACTGTAACAGCCATGGAAATGAACCAAACCACACATGCAAGTCATTTTCACACATCAAAACAACAGATCCCACCATACAAACAACAAATAACGCATAAACAATTCAAAAAGAGACTCAAAACCAGAACCCTAACTTCCCGTACCTGGGGTTCAAGCTAGCAAAACGCTCCGCCCCGCGCAACGAATGGTAGACTGCTCCTAGGACGTTTAGCAGCTAAACTGAGCGGCGGAACAGAAGAAGGAGCGGGTTATTACCAAGCCCTAACAATACAGTGGACACAAACCATGAAAGGAAAGAGCGTGAGCTGGGGGGTGACTTACGTGAACAGAACAAGGGCCAAGTCGACGTAAATCTGCAGATCGTCGGAACCCTAGCAGAGGATGAGTGTGTGCGGCGGCTGCTGCCCAAGGCAAGGACAAGGGATTCTGAAGAGTGTAGGGTACCCCTTAGGTTTAGGGCAGACCTAAGGGTATAGGTGTTTGGGCTGGCCTTAGGCCCAACTACAAGGGCGGCCCACCTATATTAGGGCTGAAACCAAAAACAATTAAAATGGGCCTTACATTAAACAAATATAGTCTCACATCTTCATAAATGCATAGATTTAGTATTTTAAATCACATTTTTTAAAGTTTAATTTAACGTTTAAAACGCATATCTCAACTACCATTAAAGTCATGTGTCTCTCAAATAGTGTAAACAAACTAAAATATTACACTAAAATGTTTGAAACGTTGGATAAATTTAAGAAGATCTAGTTAAAAGAACTAGATCTATATTTACAAAGAGATCGATACCTAGATTGATTCAAAATATTCGAAAATAACTTTAAAAAAAAACATATTTAATCATTTTTAAAATCTATAGTTGAAATTAATTAGTTATATAAATTTTTACTATAACTTGTTATAAATTGTATTATAATTAATTTAAAATAAATTAATATCCATTTATCAGCAATTGGTTATTGATTATATTATACTTATTTTAAAATAAATTAATATCTATCTGCGAACACTTTTATTATTAATGAAATCAAAAGTAACTCTATTGTTCTTTTAAGGATTGAGATACTTTATTAAACCTTTTATCGAGAGTTAGATGAAACTGAATTAACTGGATAACTAATAAAAATAATTATATATATATATATATATATATATATATATATATATATATATATATATATATATATACCATGTTCTCTTACCAACAAATAATTTATAATAATTGTTAATAAATTATAGTTAAGAATTTTTTAATTTAAATAATTAAAATAAAATTATAAGTGACAAATATATTAATCATATTTAAAATTTAATTTTATATATTTCAATTTATTATATTTAAGCATATGGGATTGAAATTATTTTATAAAAATTAAATTTCTAAAATCGATTTATATCTTTACAGGACTTATTTAAATTTACAAAATTTATCTGTGTCAATAAATAATTTGATTTAAATCATAGTTAAAAATATACTGTTTTAAATTCATTTTATTTTAAATAATTTTAATTAAAATTTAAAATAAATAAAATATAAAAGTATTTGTAAATACTTATTATTGTCCACAAATATAAAAAATTCATAAATATATTTTTAGAGATACTCAACAAGTAATGAAACACATGTTTCTGTATTCCTAATCAAATTCCTAATTGTAATTCATATTGTTTTCTTATTTTATCTGATAAATATTAAATATTGATATTTTAACATCACATTTTTTTTATTTAATATTTTCTTACATCATTATTCATTTTCTCTCTCTTACAAAAATATAAAAAATATTTTTAGTTAAAACTATTTTATCTTTACAAAAATTCTTAAATAGTTGCATCTAATATCTTCTTTTATATTTAAAAAGATAATAATATTTTAATTCACTTTTAAATCATTACTCCAAACATTTTAAATTATCGCATTATATTATTAAAAAAATAAAAATACTGGTGATAGAAATAATAAATTAAAAATGGATAAAAAAAATTAAAATATGGTTATCTATTTAAAACCATTGAATACGTAAACTCTTTCCTTTTAATACTTTAAATGAAATTACAGAAATATTGGTTAAAAGATTTATAGAAAAAGACCCTAGATATGAATTTAAACTATTCACCCATATATATGATTTATGAAAGGAAAAAGACAATTTATTGTTGAGTACGTGAGTCTCCAAAGGCTAGATATAATAGCTGTTTGTTTTTAATCTGCACAAATAAGCCACGTGGCATTATTGGACTTGCACTTTAGGCCCATTCTTACTTCTCAAATACACAAAATCCTCTTGCACAGATCTCGAACTCTGAACAAATAGATCAATTATCATGTACATGAATTGATCCATCAAAACCCCAAAGGGTTTAAAAGTAAATTCACAAGAGTAGGGGCAATTGCAGTCCAGAAGAGGATTTTTTTGTTTTCGCACGTGTGTCTGGTGGCCACCCCGTTTTAGTCGCACGCCTGGTTCCTTTCTTCGTCTCGTCTCGTCTCCCTCACATCGCACACGCTTTCGCTTTCTCCCTCACACTGTTTCTCAGGTAACACAAATCCATCTAAACCTTCTTCTTCTGTTTGCAAGAACGCGCACTCTCATTCGAATTATTTATTCTATTTTTCCGTTACTTTATTTCGCGATTCGTAGTTACTCCGAAAAAAACGATGACTAATAACCGATAAATTCATTTTCGTTCGTTAGTTTATGCGACTTTTGATTTGTTTTTCTTGCTTCCTTCTTCCCTGAGATGTTAATAATTTTGATTTCGAAGTTCGTAGTAAGTAGAATTTTGAATAGAAATGGTTTTTTTTTTACCTATAATTTTTAATTTCTTTTGTTCGCTCCCAGGGATTGTGATCGAAAATAAACAGTTTTTTATGCTGTGTTGTTTACTGCTTACACCTTCCGATTTAGTTCTGTGGTTTTTGATTGCTGCCGTTGAAGAGTTGTGTTGTGCTTTCCTTTTGACAATGGAGTGTCTCATACTCTTAGGTCTTGTGTAAACTGTGTTGATTTTTGTAATGTTTCAGTCACTTTGAACACTGTAATCTTCGTTTACCATTTTTGATATAAACCCGTCGTGAAATTGATTCTTTATAAATAGATTTTTCCAATAAGCGTGCCTAATAAATTGTAGATTTGAGCATCGTGCTTTGTAGCTGATGCTTAGAAATTTGCTGTTTTAAATATTGCATTCTACCTTCTTTTTATTTTTTTCTTGTAGAAAAGATTAAGCATACTCTTATATGTACTATTTAGCTCTTGTAGTAAATTATAGATTTGAAAATTTTGTTGTGCAATGCTGGCTTTGCAAGTCTCAGTTTCAGTAAGTTATCATGAACACTGTAATACATATATTTGTTTGTATTTAGTTTGTCATGTAGTTTGTGAAGTCATTGTAGGCAAATAACTTAGTTGCTTTATTTTCATTGGATGTTGAAAGTAAACCAATGGGTATTATTACTGCTATTAGTAGTTTGTTAGGATGATGGATTTGGAATAATAGTTTAGAATTGTAATCTTAACTTAACTCCAATTCTGACAATTGGAATTGGTTTAGAATTATAGATTTTATGCATGGTCATGCAGAGTTTGACACGGAATTAGGACTATAAGTGCAATTTCAATTCAATTGTGTGATCGTAAGATCTAAAGTTTGCTAATAACTATGATAATGAGGGCAGAGGTGGCGGTAGTAAGGATTATAGTCGTGGTTATAGTGGTGGTTGGTGGCGATGTAGGAAGGTAGGAAGGTACCTGCAGTGGTGGTGGTGACAATGGAAAGAGGGAGAACAGTTGCACAATGTTGGGGGTGAGGAATTGACAACTTCAGGGTGTTATTTAGGATTTGGAAATAACTTACGCTAGTTATTTTGTATTCCCTTGACTGCTCTTGGAATTTGTGATTTGAATTCTGGAAGGACATCTAAATATAAAAATTAGAATTTGTTAGTAGACACAATTCCAGTTTCAAGTTTCAATTCCATGCTCAACTCCAAAATGCCAAATTGACGATTGTAGATATTTGCTGCCACATAATGATTAATCTAAATGGATGAACCATTGTCATTGTTAATTGATTGAAGATATAAGACTATTTGATTCAGGTTTCAGATTTCTTTGATTAACCTGTATAAGGATTGTAATTCTTCCTTTTTTAACAACTTTTATCACTCATTTACATTTATGATCTAGGAATACACATAATGATGCGATTTGGGTTTCCAGTTGTAATCTTTGTATAACTGAGAATTCTTTAAATGTCAAAAAGAAACTACCCTTTAATTTTCAAATTATGGACATGAGATAATGGCTTTAAAGAAGAAAAGAGATAAAATTATTGTCAAGGAAACAGCTCTCATTGGTACATTTTATCGATGATCTTTTAGGCTTGAATTTGACCTTGAAACTTACCTATTACATTATTCCATTATTTTTTGCTGACATTTGGCCATACAATTATCGCCATGATACTTCATTTTCACTTAAGAAGTCAGTAATCTTATCCTTTGGCTGAATTTGATGTGTATATGTATGTATGTTGAAACGTTTAAGATTGTTCTCTTGATACTGTTTTTATGCAGATCTACATTTACTTCTGATGCTATTATCGATATAAATTTCTAGCTTATTTGTTTTTTCAGTTCAGTGCTCCCTCCTTCCCTTCACTAGTTGCTTGCTGGTGTTATCTACTAGTGACAATTGTAACACCTTTGTCTTCTGTAAGTTTTTTTCTTGTTCAACCTTCCATAAGAGGAAGATTTAGCAGACATTGTACAACATTTAGCTTTGAGTCTTTCTCATTCAAGATTATAAATAAAGTTGGAGGATCATCTTAGTATATATTTCTGCTTGCCCATAGTTTAAGTGGCCATTTTACATAAGAAAACATATCCAGTTTAAGATTCCCAGATACTGTTATTTTGAGACTTAGGTGAACACAAACTCTATACATGTTGTTGAGCTTATAGGGCTTCAACATCTTTGGTAGGTCACTTCTTTGTATTGATGTTTTATAAACAGCTTGAACTTATTGTTCCCTTCAAATATCGATTGAACTAAGGTGAGTGTATATTGCTGTAGTTTCAACTTCAAATATGCAAATAGTTTCGACTTCTTGGGTTGAAAATGTGGCTATACTGCTTTAGTTCTAAAAAGGTCTTCTAAGTTGTAACTAGTAACAACATGTTTGGATATGCAATTGAAGGGAAAATTTCACTCCCCAATGCACCAAAACAGAAGCAACATTTCTGTTGCTTTTACCAAAAAGCTAGTTATGTTTAATGTAAATTCGTTCCAAACATGCACTAACAATTGTCTATGGGGGACTATAACGGTTGCTAGTGTATGGTTCTGTGATGGTGTAGTGCTACATTCTTAGCCTTAACACTATAAAAACCGTATGTTGTGTCTTTCTGAACAGGATTTATTGTTCTTTGTATCGTTTTTTGTAGGAGTTTGTGATCTGAGCATAAAGATGGAGCTGAGTAGCATCAAAGATGCATTTGATCGTGTAGCAAAAAAGCAAAAATTATCCTCTTCCAAGTCTCAGGAAGTTGTTGACCAGGTGGGGCGTGAAATTGAGCAGGCACTGGCAACAATTCAGTCATCCCGTGACCTCTCTTCTCCTGTTGACCAGAAATCCGTTCTCACAGAACTTAAGTTCAAGATTAATGCTATTGGACCACTTCAACAGTTGGAAGGTTCAAATAAGGAATTGAACGCAAGTATTAGCAAGTATCAAAAGCTCCTTGAAAAATTGTTAAACCCTGACATATCTAAGGCATACAGAAATGTGGACTTTGATACTCGTATTATCAATCAGATCATTGCGAACCACTTTTACCGTCAAGGTTTATTTGATCTTGGAGATAGCGTGGTTAATGAGGCTGGAGAGCCTGATGCAACTGCACTTAGATCTCAATTTTTAGAAATGCATCAGATTATTGCAGCTATGAGGGAGAAAAACCTTCAGCCTGCTCTGACATGGGTCTCTGCTAATAGAGAGAAACTTGATCATATTGGTTCTAATCTTGAGCTTAAGATTCACAGACTGCAGTTTGTAGAGGTCCTGCAAAATGGGACGCGAGCTGATGCATTAAAATACGCCCGAACTTATCTTGCTCCTTTTGCTTCCCTCAACAAGGACGAGTTCCCAAAGCTCATGGGTTGCCTCTTGTATGCAGGAAGGCTAGAGAGCTCCCCTTATTCTGAATTGATGTCCCCAATTCATTGGGAGATGACAACTGAAGAGCTCGCACGGCAGTTCTGCACTCTCTTGGGGCAGTCCTATGAGAACCCACTGAGTGTAGCAGTTGCTGCAGGAGTTGAGGGGTTGCCTACCCTGTTAAAGCTTGCAAATGTAATGGCAGCAAAGAAGCAGGAGTGGCAGGAAATGAAACAGTTGCCGGTGCCTGTAGAATTGGGTAAGGAATTTCAGTTTCACTCGATTTTTGTTTGCCCTGTGAGTAGGGACCAAGGAAGTGAAGAGAATCCTCCAATGCTGTTGCCATGCTTACATGTCCTTTGCAAGCAATCGATTATGAAGTTATCAAAAAACAGCACCCGAACATTCAAGTGTCCATATTGTCCAGCCGAAGCGACAGTTACACACTGCAGACAACTGTATTTCTGATGATGTTTGTATTCCGTACATTTCATTTGTGCAATACATCGTTTATAGCTTTCTGGTTGTATATAAATATTCCAAATATCTGTTACTTTTGATAAGACCAACGACTGAATAAAACTTGAAAGAACCTGTCTATATAGCCGGGAGCTCCGTCCACTCTACCGTTCTCGCTCTTCTGTTTCAACTACTATTCAGATGCTTCATTGATTTTAGTGCTACAAAATTACAGACTTGTGTACTGCGATGGCATACAGCTATTTATATGTACTATATGATTGCACTACTATATGGATTTCAAAGCAGCCACTGCTTGGACTATACTCAGCATGGAATCATTCAAAGCGCTAGTTAATGACAATGGATTTTGTGACGTGAGCGATTAGATACAGCCGCAGTGGTTTTAATCATGTAGCTCTGTTGATTAATTAGTATTCAGCTGTAAATGAATTTAGATCTACATGTCCTAACTATTTAGCGGGTTAACATGTTTTTTTTTTTTAGCGTATTACGAGAAAGTATTTTATGTAAGAATTTTCAATTTAAAAGAATATATCTAAACTTGGCATCTTTGCACTTAATTTTTAACTAGTCCTTCAAGGAGAATTATAGATGAACACCTTCACTCCAAATATCATGAAATAGACAATAGATGGTTATAAGATACATGAAATATGAACAACTAAACTGAAATGCTGTAACCTAGAGAGCAGGCCATCAACGAATTCAGACCATCTACCATTTAACTCTTCAAATTTTACTGCATAAAAATGTACATTTCTTCTATAACGGCATGCAACCCCATGCTCAATTTTTTTATTTGTAAGAGAAAATGAAAATTACAAGGAACCAAATTGAAGTATGGAGTCCAACTAAATGGAGTAACTGTCTACGGAAAACCAATAATCCTATTGAGTCCCGAAAAGAAGGAGGAAGAACTAGAAGGCTTGGGAGGTCCGTTCCCCTGTCGCAGATATTCCTCCAACATCTCTTTGGTGGACCTCGCGGACAAGGGATGAAAATGCGAACCCCACTCCTTAAGAAAAGCTTTCACCAAAACCAATTTCTCCTCTTCATCCATGCTGCTCCATTTATGTTGGGCCTGCTCTTCGTTGAGGCACATATACTCGCACAGCTCTCCAAATAGAAGCTTTCTGCTCTTGCTCATGGCCTCATCCGCTTGCAACGATTGCGCGTGCAATCTCGCAACCCTAACCGCAAACTCGGACGCCAACTTCGCGTCGCTGATGCCGCCGTCACCAGAGGCGGTGCACGAGATTCGTGTGATGAGTTTGTGGGTGGAGAGAGTGACGGGCGAGGCGGAGCAGAAAAGAGGGGAGGTGAACCGAATTTTCAGAGCCATTTGGATAGATGGATTGGACTGATATGTTCTTGTTTAGGAGCGAGAGATTTAAGGTATGTTTCCATTTTGTGGATTTCCGGATTTTTATCAGCCCATAATTTCTTTCGAGCTACTTTCAAAACGACAAAATTATCCATACATCAAATGTATAATTTTTTTAAAGAACAAAAATAAGGATCAAAGTAACACATAAGTAACCACGTAACGAAAATAAAAACTAAATGGAATAATTTTAAGAACAATAGAGATCAAACATATATTTAAGTTTTTTTATGTTACTTTGAAAAAGTTAAAATTATCTGTAAAACAGAAATATTCTGGATGATATAATATCTTATAGACGGAAAAATTTTAAATTATTAATAAATAAAAATAATTTTGTGTTACATACTCCAAATTATAATTAATTTGTAATTTAAAAATATATTTTGAAATGTTCATTTTTTATATATATTGAATTGTACTATTTAAAATACGTTTCCGATAGAGAAAGATATTTTAAATTTTCAAATAATTTAAAATACCTTTTTGATTTTGTATAATTTCAAAATATATTATAAACCGTTGAATTTAGAAAAGATGTATACTTAGAAAGGAACGTTATCGAAATACATAATCTAGAAAACTACAGCACATTTCAATAATATAGAAATTCAAATTCAGAGTGTATTTTAAATTAGGTTTTTTAATTTCTTAATCCAAGTATCCAAAACATAGAAAATAATTTTATATTAAAAATGTTTAAAATGGTATAAAATATATCTATAAAGATATTTGTAATTCTAATTCACATTAAACTCAATTATTTGAATACATAATATCATATTTTTAAACAACTATCACCGTCAATTTTTTAGAGTCTTACGATATTTTTTTATTAATTATTAGTGTATTAAAATTCGTAATTAATTAGCAAAGCTTAGATAAACAAGTTTATAATCAATTGACATAAATTTCGAAAAGATAAAGATAAGGTTTGCCTTTTTATAAATAAAGTTTTAATGAAATGTGCCAGTGTAACATGAAAATTTTTAAATCATAAGCGTTTCTTTCTTGGCGCAAATTTAAAATGTTTCAAGTCATAAATTTAAAATGTTTTAAGTCGTAAATTTAATTTCGGTTCTCAAAATATTTTTGTCATCTTTATCTTTAGATATCTAACATTTTCTTTATATTTGTTTTTAGTCTGCATTATTAATTTTAGTTAATCCGTTATTTATTTAATTAAAATATAAAAATATTAATAAGATAATAAAATAGTTTAAATACAACAATTAACTCATTTTTAACCATGCAATCTAATGAAGTAATATGTTTATTATATTATACAAATAAAATGCTGTTTACATTTTTATTTTATTTTTAATAAATTATGAAAAATCTTTTTATTTTAATTAATTTTAACGTTTTATTCTCTAATTTAATTTTAACGTTTTTCTCTTAAAAGTGTTGTATTTTATGAATAGTTATTGAAATTATCGTGTAGTGTAACATGTTTATAACTCTGGTATCAACATCACGAAAAGGAAGATCAAACTAATATTATTTAGCAGGTTGTTCTAGTCAGCGGCAAGAGCATGAGCACAGTTACAGTTAGTGTGAATTGCAGCATCTCAACGTTGAAGCCATCTTTTGCTTCTTCTTTACGCTTTCGTCGCCGCTCATTTCCGCTCCTTTCTCCTCGTTCCGCTCTCTGCTTCTCTGGTAAGCTACCTCCTCACTCACATCGCTTTTCCTTCTCTTCCAATGGCCACTCAAATTCTGCTTTCCGTAGTTTGCGCGTGTCAGAGAAGCACTTTTAGGTATATTTGGTGTGAGAACAGACGATCTACCGAAGCAGGATCAGAGAATTAGGATACAAATAATTGAATGATTGCAACCTATCGATTTGATTCAACTGTAACAATCTACTGATAATTGTTGAATTGCATGTTAATTTAGATTTCCTGCAATTGTTCTTGCTCTCGACGTGATTTCATGTGCATAACTCATTGTTTAGTGAATTACTAGTTCGGAAAAATAATGATTACGGTATTATTTTTATTTTTTTTAATTTTGATGTTGTCGTTCCGACTTTCGCTTGGATTCTGATGTTATATATTTTGCTTTACTTCCCGTTCTGTTCTGGTGCGTGAATGTTTGCTAGGCCTGTCAGAGACTATGGATTGCGGTGGTGGTGGTCCATGCGTGTTTCCTTTGCACCGTTGCAAAACCATTCACCTGGTTCGTATTGGAATTTAACTCAAGTTTTCAGTCAACATACTGTCTCCCTTGTGAATTTGTAGCTGACATGTTATATATTTCATTATCAAGTACATTTAAGATTGCACTATGCAAATTAAGGCACTACCTACTTATAAAACGCATATGTCCAGGTCAGGCACGGACAGGGGATCCACAATGTGGAGGGAGATAAGAACTACGACGCATACATGAAACCTGAATATTTTGATGCTCATATTACGCCGTTAGGCTGGCAAGAGGTAAAGCACCGCAACTTATTGTGTGAAACATTCTCAGAAGGGAGAAGCTCACATGCCATGAATCATGATGTGGTTTAGAGAGGGAAAATATTATTTACTGTCATGAATGTGTAATATTTTTTGCTTCTGACAGGTTGACAATTTGCGAAAGCATGTTCGTGATTCTGGGATTATGAAGAAGATTGATCTAGTCATAGTATCTCCTTTACTGAGGTAGCAACATGCGTTTGCTTCTTTAGTGTGCGATTCAAATGCTTTATATGGATTGAGATATGTCTCTTTATTAATATAAGAATACTTAATTTCTAAACTCTTGTACAAAAACAAAAAAAATCTTCAGAAGATCGGGTAATTATTCATTTTTCATTTTCACAAATTTCCCATGTCATGTGGGCATGGCATGCTTTTCTTTCTTCTAATTTTTAATTGGCTTAGACCTCCTCTGTGTTTTCTGGGAATTTTTTTTGGTATGGGAGCACTGCACTATTTTGCAATGTAAATGTGTGTTGTGTTTATATTTGTTGTATCTTCACTGTGCAACACGATCAGCTTTTATTGATTGATAACTGTGGACTATGGTTGTGTCTGACTACTTTGAAGCAACATCAGATCGGCAGTCTTTAAATTTGCACATTTTGAACATTGGTGTGACTTAATCGTTTAAATAATAACATGTGCAGCAAATCCTTGGACCTGGTATTCCAGGTAGAAATTATTGCGGCAAAATGTAATTGCCGTCTCTTTAAATGGGAATTTTTTTTGTCTTGGAGGAGATTGGAGACGGAAAGATAAAGTTGATCATTGAATTGGAGACCGGAAGATAAAAGAAGTGGTCATGTCATTCCGTTAACAACAAAATCAAATGGTTGGGTATTTAAGTAGAAATAAAAAGAATTTTGGACATTAGAAAACTTTTATTACAAACTCAATTGGAAATATGCAAATTTATGAGGTACTTAAAACTTAATTAAGCCTAGAAATTATTATTCTAACTTGTTCCTGTTATGGATTGTCTTCGTGAATGAGGATGCATTGGTTGAATAAGGCTGTATTGGGTTATATATTTTGATATTCTAGGCTTATGTACTTCATATTGGAATATTTTTCTTATGAATTGTCTGAAATGCCAAAATATGTAAGGTTTTAGGACACTACAAACTGCTGTTGGAGTGTTTGGAGGTGGTGAGGGTTACACAGATAGAACAGATGTGCTACCTCTTATGGTGGAAAATGCAGGAAACAGCAATCGTGCTGCAATTTCGAGTCTGAATTGCCCTCCTATTGTTGCTGTTGAACTTTGTCGGGAACGTCTGGTATGTGAATTTACAATCTAACATTTTTCTATAAATTAAGACGTTCTTCTAGGAGACAATTACGTATCATATTGATTCATGTACTACAGCGAAATTTCATTCTCCTTCACGGCTTTGGCAAGTCTCAAAAAAATGGATATCTTGTAACTAAAAGGGGGCGGGAGGAATTCAAAATGTTTTCACTTCCCAGTCTATAGACTTTTTCCAACATTTAATGTTAGGCACTGAGATTGAAGGATGGAGGAAGAGGAATATTTAAATTGAGCTTTTAGTGCATTGAAAATAAGTTCAGATTGCCAACAACATTGAGGCTGGTTTCATGCATGCATGTGTCAAATACTATATCTGTTATTGTTGTTTTTGTTGTTGTTATTGAGATCTCATATTGACTATAAATGTATGGCCAACATAAAGCTTATAAAGGCTTAGCCAATCCTCACATGATGAACTACTTTTAGGGCTTAAGTTAGGCATGGCTCAAATTCAAGATGGTATCGAAGTCTGTCCTTGATCACAACCCTTAACTATCCAGAATTCTTCATAGCCCAATGACTTTCCTAGTGCAATACATCTTTGCGTTCCAAATGTTCAAGTTTAGATGCTCTGAACTTTAGACAGCACAGCAAACAACCTTGAGGCTGTTTTCACATTGGTGTCCAATAAATAATGTTTCTCTCTATTATTATCTTTATAAAATAATGTTTCTTTTTATTAGTTCCATGTCACATATTACCATGGTAGAAATTGTTTTCTTTCCCAATTGTCAGCTTCTTTCGTAAGCTAGTCAACAATTAATCTACCACATAACTCTGCTTTCACAGATGTGTAAATTTACACAACTCTTTTAAGACACAAGTTTCAAATTATTCCCATCTTATTCTAGTCTAATTTTGTTTGCAAAAATAATTCACTTCAAAAAATGGTAATTCTAATTATATTTTTGTTTTGCACTCTGATGGTTTATTTGATGAGGTTTATTCTAGCAAGGCCACAATTTTAAGGCATACTGATACATGATGGAAAAGCTTGGCAAACTTTAGTCATTTAGCTGGTGTTGCTAGTTGGCGTTTACACAAATTGAATAAAATGATTTTCATTTTTTTATTTCTAATAAAGACTTCAATGAAATAAAAATGTGAAATATCCTGTTCAATAAACTTTGATATTTTTCTATGAAAGATTGAGATTATTTTACAAGGTTATTGGATATTGATGTATAAAAATATGAAATCACAAATTAAATTTGAATCTGGGTTTCATGTAAAATCACTAAAAAGGTTAAAGGTTGCTTCTTCATTTACTTTCCCCACCACAATATTGTCAGAATTTCTATTTTATGTTTATATTACAGACAATATTAGTACATTTTTTTAGTTTTTATATAAGCTTCCTTAAGCTTGTTATTGAGGTCATCATGTGAACCTTTACAGATTTCTTCATGTGTTTTCTCATGCAGGGGGTTCATCCCTGCGACAAAAGAAGAAGCATCAGCGAGTATCAATCTCTCTTTCCTGCAATTGATTTTTCACTGGCAAGTAACTACACTTTTTCACGTTATGCGTCCTTGTGGTTTATGATTTCATGGAAGACGGATATCATTATTCTTTCGCTGTACAAAACTATGGCATATTATATTTGTTCTCAGTCACTTTTTATTTTCTTTTCAGATCGACAGTAATGAGGATACTTGGTGGAAGACCGATGTTAGAGAGACAAAAGAAGAAATTGCATCTAGAGGGCTGAAGTTCATGAACTGGTACGATTCAGTTACCGGTTGTTTTATACTTTTTGTTTCCCCGGGGCTTTAAATAGCTTGACCAACTCCTTCAACCCCACCACTGCTAGATTAGATATGACTACTAGAACACTAGATCCAACCTACGGAACATAATGCTATTCACATTTAACATTGCCAAATGGTACATTACAGTCAGGTGAATCTGATTAAAAAAAAAAAAGCTTTATCTCCCTTATCGTGCATAGTAACCACGACCTAGAAGCGGGACAGAACACCCTATTTGTGTGAACACTTAGTTGTTGGAGCCGTGACATTGGAGGAACATATCCAAGTCTTAGAGGTATCTGAGGACTACCTTTTCGGGTCTTTGAACTTGTGTGAGAATAATTTGCATAGAGTCATGCGTAGTAGATGTGAATCATGTGATTATTCCATGCTTTTTTCGAAAAGTAAGCTGACCTTCTCTTCCTATTGTGAACGATATCTATTGGTAAAATATTACTCAGCTATACTGAATTTGGGAATCACACTAGAACAGTATTAGTAGAATTGAACTTATGTTTACATAGTTAATACTTGGTATATTCCTACTTTTTAGACACTAGAATAGTATATATCTTCTCTATAATAAAAAGATAAGATCAAATTGTCTTTCCTGAAATCAATGTTGCCTTCAGGTCTAGTATTTTTAGTAGTCGATAGAAACTGCTGAGTAATGTGTGAATCTTCTCCTAAGAGGCTGTCACGGGAATCATTAGTGTCTATCACACTTTTGTGAAAAATGAATAGATAACTTCTTAGAGACTATTTTATGTTATTGGAGCAGATGTATTGTTGGCTATATTAATTCGTATATCTAGTGATTATTGGTATTTAAAGATTTATGCAATTTGTTATGAAAAGCACAATAAATATTATTCCTTCTTCCTGTAACTTTGCTTTTCTCTTTATGTTTTTGTCACTTGAATTTACTATCAAATACCCTTTTAGAAACATGCCATCAAATACGAAGTTTTATATCTTTTAATATTGAAAGTTATCTTTATATAAATTTTCCTTATATTCTTGTTTTTTTCCTAATAACTTCGATGATTTTTATCTAACTGGAAATTGCCATCCAGCATGATCTCTTCATATGTGTAACTCCCCACTTTACTTTTCACTCCATCCATCACAGGTTGGGGACAAGAAAAGAGAAGGAGATAGCAATTGTGACGCACAGAGCATTTTTGTTTCACACTCTGAGTGCTTTTGGAAATTACAGCCATCACTTGGAGAAGAAGGAATTATCAAAGCTGTAAGTTCACCGATGCCTTGCATGTAGTTATTTGTAATCCACATCCTCTAGAGCGAACTGAGTTGATTGTTGTAATCCTTTTTAAATGAAAACATACTGGTTATTCATGGATTTCACAACAATTTAGTTCCCACCGGTTTTGTTTGCATTAGTTCAAAAAGCACCATTCCCGTTGTTTTCAGTCTTGTATGCTGTTTCATGCGGTGCCTTAAATTTTTAAACATCGGCTGACGTTCATGTAACTGGCGCGTCTATACATGTTCAGCGATATGAAATAATTGTCTGGTTTCAATAATTCTTTGCAGCTTTGCCAACTGTGAGCTTCGCTCTGTAGTCATTGTTGATGGGTATGAATACGTTCTAAACAATTTTAAGAGCCCCCTTTCATCAGTCGAGATTTTTTGATTTATCTCTTACCTTGTAGTGTGACAGGATAGGATGCCCTGACCACAGCAATTCAGGCAAGAGACCTTCAGGATGCTTAAAAGGTTATGTAGAAATTTATGTATTTTATATTTCATAAATCATGATTAAAATTGCTTATGGAATACTTGTCCAACCAACTCATTCTTAAATGAATCTTGAGTTATGACAATTGACTGTGACGTGGAATGTATATGTTCGCTTGTGATTATAAATACTTATGGTAGGTTAACAAATAATAACTCAATTAACGATAGAGGAAACAAAATGACCCGTTTTAACCTTACTTACTATTGACCCATCATAAGTAGGCAGCTTGAAAGTTCTAACCTCATCTAGAGTACCAAATTTTTGTTGTAATTTATATATATGAGTTTTTAATTAGTTAATTAATATCTTGAATCGATTAAGTTAAAAAGATAATTAGTTATACATGTTAAAATTTTCTATTATGTTTAATAATTTAAATTATAATAGTATAACTTATTTGTATATTTTAACACAAAATAAAAAGGATATTTTTGAAAAAAACATAATTTTATTGATAAACTAGATCATCCCGCTTCTAGCATGTCGGGTTGGTAGGCTGGGTTTGGAACGGATTGACGTATAAGAAATATCAATCCATTTTATTATATTAATGTAAAGCTTAGGTCGATGGACAAATTTAGATTTACTGTCACTTCTAATTAATGAATAATTGTGGGATACATTTTTATGCCTATTAATAAAGAGAATTACTGATAGTCTCATATCTACTCTTATTAATATAAATTATTTTATTATGTTATTTTTTAAAATTTATAACTATAATAAAATTATGCTTACCTTTATTAGTATCAATTAATTTACTATTTTAATTTTTAAATTACATAATTGTTTTTTTAAATATTAATTACATATTTAGAATAAAGTTATAAAAATTATTAATTTTTATATTATTTCTTTTAATGATTATGATAAAAAAGTGGAAGAACACACGTGTTTCCACTATTATGAAATAAAATGGACATATTACTTTTAGTCATGGTTTTTTAAGTGATGCTTGATTTTGTCTTTAAATTATTACCACTCTTCTCTGCATAAATTATTTCCCATGAACTTATGAAATCATAAATCGTTTGGAAAAATCGGATGCCCGGAGTATGAAAGCACAAAGCATTTGCTGTAATGGATGCCGATTCCCCAAATAATAAATCCAGCCACTTATAAACCGTATGCAGCAACAACATCTTAGCTTCAGTTGGCCTTCAGAACGTCATAATATGATGCGGGCTTTTTCTTCGACTCGCCGCAGAGTTTCTGAACAAGTTAGGAACAACTTTAACCCAAAAAAATCATAATAAAATATGCAGAATGACAAAAATAAGTTATATATCACATATAAACAGTGGGAGGCCTTATTAAAATGTACGAACCTCAACTGCAGAGGCTACTCGCAGAATAGTGGCTTCCGCCCATGGTCCACCCATTATTTGCAAACCTATTGGAAGTCCCTCTTTATCGTAACCAATCTGCAGAAAAAGTTGGTACAATTATACTGTATAGGATAAGTTTCCAGTTTGGATTAACTTTTAGTTTATCGAAACTTCTCAATTGAGACATACAAATTTCGTAGTTACAGAACAGTCCTTATAAATTATTATGGAGAACACAAGAGTTTAGCATTGATTCAATTAAGTTGGTTTTAACAAATGTAAGGAGCAGAATTCATTATACTTCGTTGATTCGTTTTATTTTCTAATCTTATAAACACTTGCTCAGAAATTTATCCAAACTGACTAAATATTGTTCAAAATTAACTATAATAATGGCCTTTAACTTCATAACAAAATAACAAACATTATTCATGACAGACACTCACCGGGACAGAAATGGCAGGGAACCCCAGAAGATTTGCAGGAACAACGAACTGCATAAGGTTAGCTGAAAAAGAAAACTGAGTTAACACATGTAAAGAGAAAAGTTATTACATAATATGCAGAGTAGTCGTAATCATGGCATGACACTTTACTTCGACCGGTCTTGAATGATTTTGTTCTAATAAGGAAAAATGATTTAAGAGACCATTGTCTCAATACAAACCCAATCCCAAAAATTTTAAACATGTTTTGTACTAAGGTCTGCTCAACTGGAGTACCAAATGTTCAGTGTAAATAATTGCCACCAACATTGAACTTGAACTTCTTCTACTCCTGATAAAATAGTTTATGGATTCAAAGTCTTACGGCTATAGTTGGTGACACTTTGATTTTTTTTATCTACAAGTTCAAAAGATCACTCACTCATGTTGTATCAACGGAGAAATTTACTTCGGGCAATACTTAGATAAATTCTTTATATTATTATATTAAGCTCTCAAATTAAATAATAAAGAATACAATTTTATTTTAATTCAGGGTCATTGTTAATGAAGGTTCTATGTAATGTTAGAAAATCATCCACATGTCAGTGTTAGATTAAAAAACTTAATTACAAAACTTCAGTGTAATTTTATATACTTCTGATACAGTTTTCTAATAAAAATTAAAGTCTCCTAACTCATTTAAGGTAATCATTAGTTACCGGAAACATTAATTTTAACAAGAGAACACCAAAAGTGCTTATAAATTTGCACTGTCCTTTATATTATGACACTGTAACAGTGTGTGATATCGGATATAAGGTTAATTACAATGCTGCAATGGAAATCATTTCAGAAGAAAAAGTATCATGAAGCTGCGACTTAAAGGTGACGCTAATTGATTACCTGTAGTCTGCATATCTGTTTCACCACTTTTAAGAGCACTAGGAGGTATTATGGGTGCTGTCATGCTGTTATAAACAAAAGACAGTTCAGGTGCAGTACTTCCATATCAAGTATTTCAGCCAAAACAACAAAACCTTACATCCAAAATAAGATGTTGAACTTTTTAAAATTTCCATGTCAATGATCTTTGTTTTTCAGTCCCATCCTCCCCAAAATTATCAATAAATAACCCATAAGAGCTGTTACTAATAGAACAGACCAGAGACGATCACATTTGATAGGACCGTTTGTCTTTCAATCTTTTTCTTTCTTGGATGGAAGAAACATATGACTTGGTGGAAAAAATAGAAAAGAAGAACACATAAGTCGTGGGTTCAAGTGTCTTTTCATTTATCTATAAAAAAAAAATAAGTAGAACTTTATGCTATTATGAAAATACATCTATAATCATACCAATAATGCCATCAAGCATATACACTGTTATCAATATTGTAAAATACTAATTCCCAAACCATTTAAATAATTATAAAAGAAAGCAAACCCGCTTTAGATCAACTGAACTGAATTTGGTAAAGTGCAGGTGCCCTTTACACTAAGGAGAACTCTACCATGTTATACATACCCAGTGGTCGGAGTTACTATGACATCCACTTTCTTGAAAATCTCCATGTGGTAATACATATGCCTTCGTCTGAAACATTTACCATAAATTTTAGAATCTACAAACACATTTTTAGTATGGTTTACATTGCTCAATCTGCTGTGATGGTAATTAATTTAAAAGATTGAAAAATGATACTTTGACACCCTTTATTTAAGATACAATTACTTGACAACTTTATTATAATGGTATAATAATATAACATTTAAAAATTATCTTGTTTATTTAAACATCCATATTATTATATTATTATAACATGTCTTCAAGTACTTGTATACGAAAAGGATGTCAAGATATTGTTACTATTGTAACATATCATTTTCCAAGGTCATAAGATTGTCATATTTATATAAAGTCTTGTCTCACCTAATACATTGAGCAGCAACATAATCTGCTGCTGTAAATGACCGAAAAAGTGCCAAACTTGTCCGAGTATCATATGCCAATTTTGCACATTTCCTATGGAAGCAAAGAAATAGAGTAAACCACAATAAACTTTCATAGCAACAGCCAAATATTAACGACTTTTAATAACAGATCAGAAGGTGTCTTTTAGCAATTGGACTACAAAATGAAATTACCAGTACTAGGTTTCAGTATATATTCAAACATACCCGTCCGCACAATCAGGATTCAGCGAACACAAGCATTCAGAGCCAATGGAAACGACATGAGCAGTTCGCATCTCAAGAAGCTCCGGTATAACGATTTCTATCATCTTCAAATAAATATACAGTACTTAGCGCTGTTTAAATCTACCATGCTAGTGCATCACATGATAGAATGATGAACTTACTTCACAACCATGCTCCTTTGACAGCAGATTAAGTGCATCCTCGCATTTATCAGATATTTCAGTTGAATGCACGTCGTTAAACCACTTCACAAGAATAAATATATTATTTAGAAGTATGTCACATAAAACTGCACAAAACCTATTGGAAAGGATAAGGCAATTACCGGAGTGTACTTCCCTATTCTTAAAGATCCCAAGGCATTTGAATAGTCATTGGATGACAGAGTTGGCAAACAAGGTGGTGACTACAACCAACACAAAAGTATGCGTCAAACTAAGTAATGGCAAAATTTTGTATAGAGAATAAAGTATAGAATAACTGACTCAAGAGTTTGTTTATTACTTTGTATGTCATTTACACATCCATAACATAGAATTAGAGGAATAAAAGAGACCATATGATTTTGAAAGAGTAGTAGTACAAGGGGAGCGTACTATGTTATTATAGTTACGGGCTTACTTGGTTATGCCTGGGACAGAGAAATTGCCAAATGTCAATCTATTCTCGTAGGTTTGATACATCCGCTTTTCAGTTAGTGCTTTTAAATGACTGAGGTCCATGTTCCAAAGTTCAATCATAGTTTTTCTTTTTACTAACTTTTGTTAAGGGATTTTTCCAAGAACTACTATGCGTTATTTAATGAAAAATTACTTCAAAGAGACTAACTCAATCCACAACATCAGCTATGTAGTTCATTCTTGAATTTAGTCTTGTGACCTAATTCAACTCAATAAAACGAGTTTTTGAGATGAGAATTGTCCAAGCTTTATAAGAACTAAATTGGTCACATCTTCAGGCAATTAGTGTACTTGAGGTTCCAGTTAAGGCAGCCCAAAGAGGCCATAATAAGGCAGGCTTAGGGTGACCATAATTAAGGCAATTTTCCAACAACAACAAAATTTACCGGTCTTAAACTGATTCTATTTGCTGGTGATGCCCCCAACATTGCCGCATACCTGAATCATTAGGACCAAAAGATCTGTTATATATCTTCAAAAATCAAGCCATACTGACAAGGGTTTTATACTCGATATCAACAACTGAATTACTAAACCAAATACGTGTTAGTCTGAAAAAGGAAGCATAAAAGAGAATGCGTGAAGTATGCATTGCATACACTAGCATGACGTCCTCCACTGATGAAGCAATGGGACCAATAATTTCCACAGTCCCAGAATCACATAATGACCTGTAAATAAAACCAAAAAACAGGATGAAAGCTCCATAAATTACAAATTTAGCTAGCCAAACACTTCAGTTGTTTTCTAGCACAACTAAATAATTTGTTTCTATATCTTTTTTAATTCTAGCCAACGGAATAGTGAATTCCACAAACTCTGGCACATCAAAATTTTGGAGACTTCATACTATTCAGGCATGTTTCCTTTTGAAATTAGCTAAACAAATGAGAGGATCAAATGATTTTAAAGAGTCTTGAGCGAGTGCGACAAGAAAATGCATCCGGTTCAATATTGAAAGATAGAAAAATGTTGCTAACATCGGTAGAACCTGCTTTCACGATACCTATTCATCTATTCTCCACTAATGCCTTGTAATAGAGTCAAGAAAATGAAAATTTCATAGAAACTACAGAATTGCATTATATTACAATGCCTGCCAATAAAAAGCAGAACCACCACAAAAGGAAGAAAAATCCAAACAAAAAAGAGTTTCTTCACCACTTGGAAGACCAGACTAATTGCCCTATATTATAATGAATATTGACCAGTAAACTCAAATAACTGGCAGAGCCTTCAGTCACTTAGATTTTAGTCATTCAGATAAACTGATAAAGTAAGATACTTTCATACCATCACCATCTGATGGTACATTGAATAAATAAGCTAAGACGGAAACAGAAGTATTTTCAATGTGAGAAATTTAACTACTGATTTTTTTCCCTCAGTCATGAGATATTTGGTTCATGTATTTTAAGTCCAATACAACAGACTTTCTTCAATTAGTCATAAAGGAGTTTCTTCAATATCTTGTTAACTAAGTTTTCAACCATGGTTTTCTTCTCCCTTTACCAAACTTCTCAGGGTCTTGTCTTTTGATGTGAATGCCCAGTGAGAAAATAGTAATTTCATTTCATATAGGAAATGGTCAAAATCCTAACCCCAACTAGTAAGAATAGGATCACAAATCATAATTTTTGCTACAATGTGGTACAAAAGTACAAAAAGAAAAACTTTTTTAAGGAGCAAATACTACACAAGAACTAATAATGATTGACCCATCATAAAAGTACAATAAATTACCCTTCCATGCTTGTCCGCCCATATGTTGTCTTCAATCCCACCACACCACAAAGGGAAGAAGGAATACGGATTGAACCTGCCATTTTTCAAAAACTTTAAAAATTAATTACATACAAAAGATAGAACCAAAAAATTAGTTTAATACATTAGATTTGTACAACCTCCACCATCTGTTCCCAATGCAGCAGAACATATTCCAGAAGCAACAATTGCAGCTGGACCTGAAGAAGACCCACCAGTATACCTATCAGGTGCATGAGGATTTCTTGCAGTTCTGCAAATCACGAAAAATTAGTTGAGTAATTGTCAGAGATTGATTCTGATGAACACAAGAAGCAAACCAAACAGTTCAGTTTTCAAGGTTAAGAGATTCAGGGGAAATAATGGTGCGGAAAACTCTCCTTTACTTCCTAGAGGTCTTTGACACGTGTCCTTGTGATAGAAACTTCTTCTCAATTCACATAACTAGGGAATAAGGCACAGTAATTGCATAAAACTGAGAAAGAAACAACAGAAATCAAAGAAGAAAAGACAATTCAGGTCATTTGACAGACCTTTAACCTCACGCCTATTTCCACACTCAGTTCCTGTTTACCAACCCAACCCCGCTCCCTTCCTTCCTTTTAGTCCCTTCAACAGACTCCTTACATGCTTGTAACTGTCACGTTGGCATATCCCCTTACTCAAGCTCTCTTCATTTTACACGAGGGTGCAATACCAGGCTACTCTTCTACATCTTTATATGATAATTGACACAACTTTGTTATGGGCAGAAGTCTATCATATTGACATATCACATTTTGTGTCTTTCAATAATGGTTCTTAAGTTTCAAATAAAAAAGATGAAAAACAAGTGAAGTGAATGACAACACAAAGACATTTGTTAATATATTTACTTGTCTCCTGATATGGAAAGAAGGAAGAATGGACTAAATTTAAAACCTGTAAATATATTAGGTAGAACAAGAGATAATTATGTTGATAGGGACATCATATTTAAATTAACAATATATTATAAACATACCCATAATTAGGATTATTTCCTGTTGTGCCCATTCCAAACTCATGCATATTTGCTTTCCCTACGAATATGACACCGCAGCTACGCAGTTTTGAAACACAAACTGCATCCTTCTTTACAGTGCGCACCTCATGCATCCATGTTGATGCACCTGTCATCGTCAAAAGAAAATTGCAAGGCTTTTTTCAATTACTGGACAAAATATTGTGCAAAGATATACGTGCCCTTAGACGGGATATACTTACCCTTAGATGGATGAGGATAACAATCAATGTCATCTTTGATGGCCATAAAAATTCCATCCAATATCGATAATGGATTTCCTATATTATCAAAGTCCAAGAACGTAACTTGTATAATTGTGTGTCTGAACAAAGCCAGGAAATTGAAAATACAAGTAGTAGGAACCACATGTCAAACAAACTGCACAACACAACAATCAAGCTAGAAAGAGAAAGCATAGTGGAACGTATATGCAATTTCCTCCTTCACCTTTCATTCATTCATGTTCATCACATAAACATTAGAATCATACAGGATTACCTGCTTCAAACCTCTGAGTAGATGCTGCGGCCTGCTCTCGGATTTCTGCAGCCACAAAGGATATCAACAGTGGTATAGGAGGTTTACTTCTTCCATTCTCCTCTATAATGGAGATGATGCGCTCAGCAACCTATAAATTCAAAGTGAAATTGTTTCATTTTACAATTTAATTTGAATAAAGAGAAGACAAAATTGTACTCAGTCGATACCAACAAAAGGTGAATACCATGGATGGGGTTACTTTTCTAGATCGAAAAGCATGAGCATAGTCACGTATTTTCCAGTACCGAAAGGATGCATGTGAACTTTCCCATAATTCAGCAACATCATAATGTGGAAGACACTGCAAGGCAGACATAACTCGATCTTCAGGTCTCCCATCTTCTTCAAGGACAACAACACCAGACTCCGCTTCTAAAGTAACATCACAAACATCAAGGCAGGTTATATTATAAGCAAAAGTCATCAAATGCAATGCAAATAATTTGACACAAGGACTAATATCCATTATCTAAGGGAATTTTGTTCCTCCTATCCCATTCTCATCAAAGAACTTCACATTTTAGTAAATCCAACAGATAAACCAGCCTGCAATCTAGCGTATAATTATACTGAGACTGCAATATTGAAAAGAAGCAATGCATTCATAGAGGAGGAGAGGGAGCCACCTTGAGGTGGATATTCAGGCTTAAACATGGGCTCCTCAGGTATCACGGTGTGCTGCAATATCTGTCATAATAATAATAATAATAAAAAAAAAGACGTACAACATTTAGTCAATTTGTTATGCTACTGCCCAGCATTCTCAACTCAAGTATTGTTCATAGACAATAATGACAAACTGAAACAAAAACACCGTTAACTGTGAGACGTATGAATATACATTAGTCACTAATTTCAGCTACAAAACACAAACCTCCTCAATTTTATTTTGCTTTTTCAAAACATCAATTATGATAGGGCCGATCAGCGGAGCTTCTAGTATCCTCACAAACAATCTAAAAATAAATCCAGTCAAATGCGGAGCTGAAAAAATAAACAAACAAACAAAAGAGAGCAAAGAAAAATTGAATCAGATGTTAGTAGTAGAAATAGTAGTAGAAACTGAAAATTCAACTTGATTGCAGAATAAACAAGCTAAATTACCTTGAACTATTTCACGTTGGTACTTAACTGAGGACAAGTCAACGTCCTTGGCTGGCAACATTACACGTTTTTTTCCCATTTTCAGATATTTCAAAACACTGACGATCCTCTCCTTTCAACTTCTTAACTGAATTTAGACCTTAAAAATAAAATAACAGAAGTAAATTCTAATCACCAGGAGAAGAAATCACGAAAGCGAAAAACGAAGTTGGAAATTGAAATCGCAGGGGGAAACCTAGCAATTTGTTATTTGAGCGATGAAGTTAACAAAGTGATTCTAACGCTTCTCATTTGTTGGGAAGCTTCGATGGTTCTGAGAATCCGGCCATGTGTCGCTATCATGTGGATGATGTTCCATAAATGCTCTTATCGCAAAAATCACCTTCCACATTCAAATCTCTCTCACAGTTGGTGAAACCAACAAACTCTCTGACCTTGTCTTCTGCTGCATTAAAGTCTTATACCTTGGCTCAGACTGTTGCAAACACTGAGATAAATTCTTAATTAATTTATAATTAACTCAGATATATAAATTTAATCCCGAGAAAATAATTGTGTTCTTTTTATTTATTTTATCAGTGCATTATGTTAAACAAAAGTCAATTCAGTATTTCAAATATAACATCAGCAAGTAAAAAAATTAGATATTAGGAATTTCAGTGAGATAGGTACTATTATTAGGAAAAAAATATTGGAAATTTCAAATTTTAAGAAAAAAAATCATAAATCAAAATCAAAATTTATAATTTATAATTTTTTGAAAAATAAAAAACAATGTCAAATTTCACTTAATAAAAAATAAAATCTATTGAAACTAAAAATTGAAATTCCTTAATTTTAAAGTAGTACAAACTTGTGTAAGGCTTTATAATTATACTTTATAGACGTATTCAAATATTTGTCCTTAAATATTTTTTAAAATTGTATTAATTGAATTTTACAAACTTAGTCGTAAATATAATATTTGTATGAAAAATCCATAAATTAACATAATAAATTTAGTAATTGATATAATTATTGATTTGGTACCCCAATTCTTTTGTTAGATTCCATTTGGTGATCATATTTTTGGTTTGTTTAATTTAGTACTTCAATTATTTAAAAAGATTTCAACATTTGGTCCTCTCCATTGAATTGAAGTTAATACCGTAGAATGTCAAAAAAATCCGTACCCGCGGGTATCCGCGGATAAAACCCGCAACGGGTAGGAAACGGATATTAAAAATGGATACCCGCTACCCGTGGGTACGGATATTTTTGATACCCGCATATTAACGGGGCGGATACGGGTATCATAGTATCCGTACCCGTGGATACCCGTACCCGCTAATCTTTAATTCACAAAAGTACTCTCATATATATATATATATATATATATATATATA
>Ga0214545_1004132_pt1 | contig 27305 bp, 18 predicted proteins | sample CNSS4metaG_FD_160064 | JGI IMG/M metagenome (GOLD analysis project Ga0214545, IMG submission 160064) | Root nodule microbial communities from cowpea collected in UCLA plant growth center, Los Angeles, California, USA - CNSS4 | ecosystem: Host-associated > Plants > Roots > Nodule | place: USA... | reverse complement strand
GATATTTATAAATTAAAAAAATAATAATAAATATTTTTAAGAATAAAAATATCAGACAATAAATGTAAGTGGCAGGTAATCTAGTTATAAACAATTTAAAAAATATATATAAAGAATAAAAGTTAAGGATATACAATATATGAAAGTTTAATAGTAATTAAACTTGTTTTTAATACCGACTAAATAATAGATAAAATAAAATTATAAAAAAAAATGTATTAATACCAATGATAATGAGAATAAGTAAATAATTATAGTCTTATATTGTGATATATATTAAAATATTTTTACATATAGATTATTATAATAGTATGTTCGAATATGAATTTAAAAAATTGTTTTAGTTAATGCTTAAATACATGAATAAATGAAATAAATACTTATTGCAATTAGAAATTAAATGTTTTTTAAATGTAATAGTTACCGTATTTTGAGTATAACAACAATTATATATTTATTATAAGACAAAAATATAATTATTATAACAAATAAAATTTATAAACAATAATAAAATATATTTTAATAGATAAAATTAATAATTATTTTTTTTTTACGATGAATTTGAGGATGACAAAAATTTATCTTAATAGATAAAATTGAAAAAAAAATCAAATTATTTGTAATAAAAAAAATATTTATTATTATTGTTAATATTTATTATTTAATTTGTATTGTTATTAATATAGACTTATTTATATTATTGTCATATTTCACTATTATTATTAATATTATTAATTTTTATTATTAATATTATAAAATATTTATCATAATTCATCTTTGACACCCAAGTTTATCATAATTCACAATTATATCATAATCTCAAACATATTCCTTAGAAAATGTTGATAATGCTTAAAATTAATTTATAAATCACGAAAATCAATAATATCCTCCTCAACATCTGTGTAAAGGATGGCACAACTAATGGATCCGTTAAAACCCATTACTTGCTTGCTATGAACCCAATTCTCATAAAAGCAAAAAAAAAATGAGATTTTTATTTGTCCATTTCTTCTTTTTTAGCGTACACTACTAAAAAATCTCATATTACATGAGATTTTTTAAAGTTTTTTTTTAATATATCATGGGTTTACAATTTCTTGTGATTTATCATTCTTGCCACTAGTTTGCTTGGTGTAGTGTCCTTTTGGTATTTTCTTAATAAATAAATATAAAGGCAATGAAACTATATGTTTGGTGCCTACCTTATTTGTTTTCTATAAAAGCATGTTAAAGTCAAGACCATTTATGAAGATTTCGAAAAAAAAATTAAAAAAAAAAGAATCAGTCAATACATGGGCTATATAACATATAATCATAAAGTATATCATATTTGTTTGCCTAACTTGCTTTTCAGATTGAAACTTCCAAGCCTGCAATGGGACATCGAGGATCTTCGGCACCTAAAGTTCCCAAAACCTAAACAAATTCTTCAATAACAATTTAATTTAAAAATATTCACAAAATCTAAATGACCAAAATAACTTAATTGACTAAATAATAAGGATTGAAGCAAAGATCTATGATGTTATTTCCATACATACACACACTACAGAAGCAAACATATATCATCACTTTCTTTGCAAACCTTAAGTTTTAAGATCTCACGGGCTTTGAAAGGGGACTAACTTTAGACTTTATCAAATAACCACACATACATAACTTTACATACTTAAATCTCACCACTCATTAATATTATATACTATTTTATCTAAGGTAATCTATTTTTTGAAAGTGAGAACGCTATTGTGCATTTTATAACGGTAGATATCTTGAATGTTATTAACATAGTGATGTAGTGCCAGTTACAAAATGTAAAGTGGGACAAACATGGGATTAGGAACTAAATTTTCGGTCACAGATAGTTACATAATTAATTAGCATTCATCTAAATCACCAAAGTAAAACACGATAAGGCATAGATTGGTAGCAAAAACTTTTCAGCGTGCACCTTCTCCTCATTTGATTCCTGATTGCACTCAAATCCACCATAATACTCCAAATAAAAATGTGGAGAATCGTTGTCAAGCCTTGAAAGGGGTATTAACCTTTTTCTTGATCAAGTAACCACAGATAGATCAAGTAACCCTTTAAAGCAAGCCTTAAAAGATGATGCCTCATCATTTTAACTATTTTCTACACGAATCAGTTTGAAAAGAAAACTTACAAGAATCTTTAACAATATCTATAATGATATCAAAGTCTATGTTGATATTTCAACTTAAACCTACCTTTTTAATGTTTAAGATAGACAACACCATTCCTTTTGTGCACCTCCTATTTCCCAAGGCTCATGATAGATATAAGTTGTTATTGGTATCTGTTAAGACAAATACTTAGTTAATATAGCCTAATTTATACCATTCATTCAGTCAAAACTAAAGGAAAATATCAAGAATACAATTTCAATGTGAAAACTGTAGCAAAAAAATTATCCCATTCATGAAGTAAAACAACCCAAAAACAAAAAGAATAAAAAAGGAAGGTATATGGTTACAAAACCAAGGGTGCAACAATCTCACCAATTGCTTAAAGTTTTGCTTTAGTCAAAGAAACATTATGCTTGTATCCACCTCTCATGCATTACATGCCCCATCAATCTTCCTATACATTTAGGCACTACCATTGGTTCTAATATGATCGACATGGAGAAAATAAATCCCCATCAAAGACAATAATAAAAATCATATCAATAATGATAATCTAATTAAATATGACATGTTCCAAGTTCAAACAGTTAATGAGGAAGCATTTACTTCATTCCAATCTAGAGTGACATGCTCTCCTTCATTTGGATGTTAGCACAGACTTTTAGGGTCATTATTTATTCAAAGATAAGTCAAGTTATACTTTAGGGATCAAGTCCTAGTTATAAGTCTAAAAAACAGAAAAAATGACATAGTATTGTTCATTAACTTTGAGTTGTAGATCCAATATCCACCCCCAAAGATATGTCCTACATAACATTATTCACCACTCGAATCAAGAGCTTCAATCGGAAGAGGGAATGACTCAATAAACATAATATACAAATTAAATATTCTTTGGAATAATAATAATAATAATAATAATAATAATAATAATAATTATTATTATTATTATTATTATTATTATTATTATAACTAGTGTTAAAACTATGGCAACTTATTCCATGGATGGGGTGGAGGGTTGTGTGAGGGGTGAGAATGAAACAAACAAACATACAACTCATTTTCATGAAAGCAACAGGATTCTGGTTATAGCAACTTTAAGCAAACCACGTGCATCTTCAGATGAATATGGTGATAGGACTTTCAACATAGGGCATGAAGCATACCAAGATGCATAACACTGCATAAAAGGAAATTTATGCATACATAGATGAGACATAAATTATTCATCAGTTCTCGAAAACTATAAAATAGAGTAAATTTAACACAGAATTTAACGAAATAGTGAAATAAAGTTTGTACATAAAAGAAAGCAACTTTGATAACCATACTTGAGAATGCTGTGCATAACATAATTGGGTCCTTTAAAAATAATAGGTACAAATATTTGTCCTAAAAAAAACTTGAACAATCCATACTAAATATTTTATTAATGATATTACATCATCTTCATCATGGTTTCTTCTTCAAATCCATCACCAACATCATCTTCATCACGGACATTCTCAATCATGGCCATTTTACCTTCTGCCTTTTCAATCGTTGTGTCATCAACATCCATCTAATCTTCATAGATGTCATTGTTAACGTCAAAACCTACATCCTTTAAAGAAACCTCGTGGTATAGGCACTCAACCTGCCTGAGCGCCTTGTTAAAGCCATTAATATACTCAAATAATATAAATTTTTGAAGCTAAATCAAATCAACCACAATTCCTACGTGGGCCTTCTTCTCCTCAGCAACTGCCTCTTTCAAACCTTTATTTTCCTTCTTCAAATATTTTGTCTCCTTATTAAGCTTTTTCTTACAATCAAGGCACCTCTTCTTCCAGGTTTCAACCTCTTCTCACTTTTGTCTCTCTCCCTTTTGAAGGTCTTTTTATCATCAACTCATGACTTCTTGTCGACCTTATACTTCTTTTTGAACTTGGCAAACTCATTGGCCACTTTCGTCTTCTCCCCATTAGAATAAAGAGAAACATATGGAAAAATTAATAGCTTCATTTAGATGGTTGAGTTATTTAATTTAATTATTTTATTAAATTATGAAATATGAGATAATTATTTAAGTGATTTAAGCTATTGTTGTATTTATTTTAATTATTTTATTTAGTTATATTATGTGAAATGTATCTCTTTATAAATGTGCCTTATATAATGAGCAAGCTCGTAGCTCTTAATAAATGTGCTGTAAAATGACATCACAAACAGTAGAAGAAAAATCATTGACAAATAAATTTTTCGTGCTCTTTTTTTCTAGTTCTTTTTAATTTTTCTTCATTTTCCCTTCTTTCTTCACTCTATATTGCTTCTTCTTTTATTATTTCTTTTTCTATTTTCTCCTTCAGCCTTTGTTGATCCTTACTGACTTGTCTTGGTGTCATAAACTTCAACTTAATTTTGTGTCCCTCATACCTCAAATAAAGCGAACGTTCATCAAGATTGAGTATTTTAAAACGAAGCCATGACCATCCCAAAAGAAGTTGACAAGAGTCAATGTGAGCGATATCACATAATACTTCTTTCACACATTGTCCTGTACTGAATTTGATCCATGCTTGATTTGGGTGAAAGCTTGCTGGTAACTCGAGTTTCTCCACCAATTTTTGCCTCACAACATTTTTGTTACTTCCGTAATTGTATGCAACTAAACATGGGTGGTCTTCGATTAAACACGTTGTATAGTAATGTTCCATTGTTATTCCAAACCTAGAGCCATGCTCTGATACCAAATGATGTGAATCTAGAGGAGTGGATTTGTTTTACTGATCTATCAAAGTTGGAAATGCTAATAAGCAAGAAATTTGAGAAATTTTTTAAAACAAAAAAACAAAAATAGATAAGAAGATGGAGTGGAAATTGATAGACGTCATACTTCCAAGGATGGAAGATAAGCCTAAGAGTTTAAACACACAAAGAGAGGAAGGACCTTTGATAAAACTCAGGGGTTCCTGAATCACTCAAGAACATAGGAGAATCGCTCTCACTAAAATAAAAGAGGTAAACTCTAGTAGTTTTGAATAAAACTCAACTTGTTTTCATTGATAAAATGATTCAGCTTATATAGAAGCTTTAACCACTGGAATTACAAAAGACACATAAATTGTAATTACATCTCACTTAAAGCTATTAATGAACCCACTACTTAATGGCTAATTGTAACTGAAATTGTGGCAACCCAAAAGCATTCAGCTATGCATCCTTTTAGTCTCCCAAAGGCTGATGACTAAGTTGCAATTGGGTCATTATTACAACTTGAAATAAAACTAAACTAGAGCTCATTAATTGATTAAACCAAAACATAATTTGGTCAGCCAATTTTACAAAAAATTGGGCCATTATTTAAACAAAGTAATAACTTTAAAAAATACTGTCGTAAAGTTGTGCATTAGTCCTTCTTCATTTGGGCATGATGCAACTCATATCATTAGGGATGGTAGGGACAAATATAGTAGTATCAAGTGAGGGGTTATGCATAGTAGTGTTAGGAGCAGGGGAAATATCAATTATGGGAGGGGAATTGGTCGATGGATTGGAAGGGGGAAAGAAGATGTCATCATAGTTAAAATGGTATGGTTTGGGGAGAGGGAGAGAGATAGTATTTGAGTGAATAAGATCTGTAGAGGTGGATTTATATGGGAATTGATTTTCATAACTTTTGAGATTGAGAACGAGGTAACCTTTTGTATTGGATGGGATGTCAAGGAAGATGTCAGGGATAGCTCGTGCTTCAAGTTTCTTTCTATATGCAGTGAGAGTGTTGGAGTAGCATAGGCATCCAAAAGCACAGAGGACATTCATGTCATATAATTTCCCATGAAGAATTTCATAAGGGGTATCATTGTTAAGCAACAGTGTAAGTGATAGTGCTAGAGCAGTATAGGCAGCCAAAAACACGGAGCACATTCATGTCCTATAATTTCCCATGAAGAATTTCTTAAGGGGTATCATTGTTAAGCAACGTTGTAAGTGTGTAGTTGATAAAAAAAAGGCAGCATGATTTAAAGCAAAACACCAGAAGTTAGTGGGAAGATGAGCATGAAAAATTAAGGCACGAACAACGTTTAATAGGTATTGATGTTTTTGTTCCACTATACCATTTTGTTCAGGAGTTTCAACACAGGTTGTTTGGTGTATTATACCTTTGAGAGCATAGAAATTAGTCATGCAAAATTCTAGACCATTATCAGTACGAATAGATTTGAGTTTGGTATCAAATTGAGTTTCTGTGTAATTGACAAAGTCCATAATGTATTTGCATGCAACAAATTTGTTAGGCATAGGGATGGTCCAGGTAAAGTGAGAACAATCATCAACTACGATTAAGAAATATTTGAAACCTCTCATAGCTAAAACAGGGCAAGCTCCCCAAATGTCTATATGCAAAAGATCAAAAATGCATTTTGAGCGAGTAGTATTGTTATTGAAAGGGAGTTTCTTTTTGCTTAGCACAATGACAAGTATCAAAAGCAGTGTTACGAGAAGTAATAATGAAATGACATTTAGCATTTAAGGCAAACAGTCTAACATTAGAAGGATGGCCCATTCTGAGATGCCACAAATTATAGTTTGAAGTAGAAAAGCGTGTTATTACAAGTATTATTTCTTGAAGTAACAATATCAGAATTGAACACATAGAGACCAACTTTTACACTAACTGAACCAATCTTCTCTTTGGTTTGGTTGTCTTGAATAATACAATCAACAAAAGAGAAAATTAGTGTATAAGGAAGAGATGACGTTAATTTAGATATAGATATCAGGTTGAAAGAAAATTATGGAATATAAAGCACATCTTTTAGAAATAATTTTTTTTTTGTGAGATGAACCATGCCATTGTAGGTAGCCGTGACATTATTACCATTAGGAAGGTTGAAAGAAATAGGTCAGATTTTTGTATATGATTGGAAAAGATTGATGGATATGCATATGTGATCGGTTGCATCCGAATCAAGAAGCCAAAAAATTACAAGTTTCTTTGAAGTATAAGAAGAGTGGATATTACCAATAGTGGTTGGGCTGGTGGTGGAGACAGAACAATATGAGAGGTTGAAGGCTGAGAATTGTCAATATTGGTTTGTTTAAAAAGATCTGCTAGAATTTGAAATTGTTATGGTATGAGACGAATGTTAGGTATATCGATAGATGGTTTATCATTGGTGTTAGGAAGTTCTTCATTAGCGATGATGTTGTGAACTGGAGTTTGTGGCCAGGAGGGAAGCCATGCTTCTTGTAGCAGAATTAGATGGTGTGTCCCATTCGGCCACAATGAGTGCATAAACATTTGCCACCAGATCCTTTATAACCTTCGTTGTCTTGGTTAGGGAACTCGTGTTTCCTATAGCAGAAAAAGTCGATATGGTCAGGTCTGCCATAGAATTGGCAAGCAATGGAAGAGGTGGAATTGACGTTACTGGATCCGTTGATGTGATTTACCTTGGCCACAAGTGCGTGGGTTCCTGACAACTAACGTTTTTGTTGTGCCACCAAGGAAAACACTTTATTGACAAGTGGAAGAGGCACCATTAAGAGAACATGGGACTTTACATTATTAAAATGATCATTTAGACCATGAAGGAACTGTATGACCTGATTTTCATACTTTCGTTGAGCAAGAATGGTAAAGACGTTCCAAGCACATTTGGGCTCGCACGAAAAACAGGTTCAAGTATGAAATTGCTGAGCTCATCCCATATGACCCTTAGTTTTGTAAAATATTCAGAAACTATGAGATCGCCTTGGCAAAGAGAAGGTACATCCATTTGGAGTTCAAATATACAAGGAAGGTCACCTTGAGAATAACGATGCTTCAGATCTGTCCGAATGTCGTAGGTATTGTCCATCCAGATTATACTTTGTCGGATGGAAGGAGAGACGAAATGAACAAGCCAAAAAGCCACCATATTGTTGTAGTGATACCATGCAAAGAAACTAGCATCATCTGGTTTTGGTTAAAGGTTGTTCTTGACAACAAAATCGATTTTATTCTTGGCACTGAGCGTTGTTAACATGGAATGACTCCAAGAATGGTGATTTGCAGCATCCAAGACTAGAGAAACAAGAGTTGTAGCAGGATTTTCATTTGGGTGAAGGTAAAGAGAATCTTTGAGAGCATTATCGTCAGTCATGATGAACAAAAAAGAAAGAAAAGGTAAAAGAAAATAGCAGAAAAGGAAAGAAAAGACCAAGAATGCAGAAGACAAAAAAGGCGGAAAATGTTGCAACAAAGCGTGATTACACAAAGATCACTGATATCATATTACAATCATCAACTCTCACAGCAAAGAAGGAAACGAAACAGAAAGAAACAAAAAGAAACAGAGAAAAGGCGTGTGTAAACCAGGAAAGAAAAAAGGAGAAAAAGAGAGAATTATATTGAATTAATTAAGAGTATACAACGAGAGTCCCGAGAGCGGGATGCAATGTTTATATATAGAGAAAAGAAAGGGAAAAACATCAAACATATGAAAATGGCATAGCAAGAGCAAAACGCATTTAGTGCGACAAGTGTTATAAGCCAGGTTTTACAAGGGTAGAGGAGTGTGATGGTTGGTTAGGATGTATATCTTAAGTTATTTAGGTTTTTGCGTGTAAAGAAATGGATGAAAGAAAGTGGCAAGGAAGGAACCATGAGAAGCCGTAGAGAAGTGTCCTTACTTTCTTCTTTTGTTTGCTTGTTGTTTGATGAATGAAGTTTACTTTGTTCTTTGTTTGTATTTTAGGCTTGGTATAGATGCTTGAATGTCATATGTTTCCTTGCTATGTGTGTTATTGTTGATGGTATTGTTTGTTTTTCTGAATTTTGAACCTATCATGAATGATAGGGTATACATGTTTAATTTCGTTTCAATTTTGTGAATTTTGTGATGTTGGCAGAGAACCTAGCAGTGGGCGCTTTTCAATTTTGTTTCATATCTGGTGTAGTGTTAGTGAAACAGAAAAAATATTGAACCAATGAAATCAACTTTGATAATATTGAATCAATCCACAGAACAACAAAATTTCAGTCAAAGAAGAAGAAAATATTCTAGTAGCAAGAAGAATTTCAGAAAGAGCATATAAAGAGAGTTTGTTATATTTCTTTCTCTGCCTATTACTTCTTCTTAATTCCCCATTTCCATGAGATGTTGCCACGTGTTCTACAGCTATAACAAAGTTTTGTTTTCTCATTTTCCCTTCCCACGCTTCCTTCACATGTTACAATACCCTGCCCTTTTACATCAACCTTGTCCTCAAGGATGAAACTGGGATAACCCGATTTGACACTCTTTATATATTCCCAAGTGACAGCTTCTAGTCCACCTATATTCCATGGAATCAACACCTGAGCTTTTGCATGTGAATCATGCACGATATGTTGAATATGCAACACCTTTAAAGGGTGTAACAGAGGACCTTCCTCTATTGTAGTCAGAGGTAAAGGAAAATACTACTGAGTACAATCTCCATGAAACTTCTTTAACACTGATATATGAAATACAGGATGAATTTTTGCAATGTCAGGTAACTTTAGTTTATAAGCGACTGTTCCCACCCTTTGCACAACTTCAAATGGGCCAAAAATACGCATTCCTAGCTTCTGGTTTCTCCTTAAGGCCACAAAATGTTATCGATATGGTTGCAACTTTACCAAAGCAAAATCTCCCACCGCCAACTGAAAATATTTCCTCTTCTTATATGCTTGGAATTTCATATAATTATGAGCTTTAAGTAAATGCCACTTCAATTGTTGTAAAAGAACATCCCGAGCTTTTAACATTTCTTGCAAACTAATAGGATCACTTGCATCGCGCTCATAAGGAAGCACCATGGGTGGTTCTCTACCGAAAGCTGCTTTAAAAGGAGACATGCCTAAGCTATAATGAAAGGAAGTGTTATACCAAAATTGTGCCCAAGGTAACATAGAACACCACAACTTAGTATTATCAAAGACAAAGCACTGAAGATACATTTCCACTATTTTATTTAAATTCTCAGTTTGGCCATCACTTTGGGGATGATAAGCAGAGCTCATAGCTAAGGAAGTCCCTTGAGCCTTGAACAATTGTTGCCAAAAAGAGCTAATAAAAATTAGATCTCAATCCTATACAATGCTTTTAGGCATGTTGTGAATTTTTACCACCGAATTTACGAATACTTAGGCTACCACTTTACTATTAAACTCATCCTTGAGAGGAATGTAATGGTCGAATTTAGACAATTTGTCCACCACTACCAGAATAGTGGTATAGCCCTGGGATGTAGGCAAATGTGTAATGAAATCGAGCGCAACATCCTCCTAGATTTTTAAGGAATAGGAAGAGGTTGAAGCAACCCCTAAGGTAGGGTATGATCCACCTTAGCCTATTGACAAATGTTACAATTTCTGATAAATTGTCGAATTTCTTGGTGCATTTTAGGCCAAACAAACTTAGAGAAAATTAAAAAAATTGTCTTAGTTATACCAGATGTCCGCCTATCTTTGAAGCATGAAATTCATTCATAATATGAATTTTAACCGCCTGATTAGCAGGGATCACAAGCCAGCCTTTCCAGAATAATAAGTCATCTTTCACCATATAAGTTGTATCACTGTTAGTGCCTTGTAAACACTGATTATATAGTACGAACCTTTTCATCTTGCTGGAGGGCTTCCACAACTTTGGCTAACCAAGGATGAGTAGGTGCAGATAGAGCCATAAAGAAGGTTCTAGACAAGGCATCAGCAGGGATGTATTCTCTGCCTGGCTTGTATTGGATAACAAAATCATACCCTAATAACATGGGCAACCATTGTTGTTGTTCAGGCGTGTGTAACTTTTGCTCTAGCAACTCCTTTGATCTGTCCGGATAATAAATTTGTGTCCCAACAAATAGTGGCGAAACTTTGCCAATGATTCAAGATAGCGTGAAATTCCTGAACATAAGCAGATTGTTTCTGTAGCCGAGTGTAACATCCCTAAGGAATATTACTAATATATAATAAATAAATACTGAAATAGAATAAATACCACATTTATCATGAAACCATTTCCCAAAACGCGGGAAATTCAAAACTTTAATATAGCTGTCATAAACCAGGAGTCCATAGTTATAAAACTGAAATAAACTTAAATGGCTCCCGAACTGATTACATAATTATCTCAAAACTAAAATAATATATATATATATATATATATATATATATATATATATATATATATATATATATATATATATATATATATACAAAAATCCCAGGCTAGCCCCCGCTTCGAGTCTAAGCATCTCTTGACTCATCTGTCAAATCATCTGCTCCCGGATAACAAGTTATCCGATCATCGCCACACACACACAGAAAGGGTGAGCTATGCACAATATATATAAAACAAATACATGAAATAAATATGCCACCCATTCCGAAAATAACATAAATAATATTTCATGCTTTTCAAATAACCCAACCATGACCTCATAGTCATTTATGAGTCATATCCATGAACTAGGTCTTGGGACTTCACTGTGCTCCCACGAAACTAACTCATTCCCGGTCCAACCCTATGAGCCTATCCCACTCATAGTCCTGCCCTACAAACTCCTCGCCTGTAGTAAATCATCCAAGTCTCATACTTGGACCTTGGCACGCACGCAATCACCATGCTATGGACTCCTCGCCCAATAGTAGCCGACGGGAACATAACAGTTCCTTGCCCATCGTGCACCCGACACATGCAATCACCATACTAAGGACTCCTCGCCCATTAGTAGCCGACGAGAACTCAACCAGTTCCATGCCCATCATGTGTCCAACCATCAAGCACATCCCATATCCCTATTTGGACTTAGTCCTTCAAGCCGAAAACATCACCACACATGCCTATACTTTCTATGCTTAGGAAAAGTAGTCATATCAGACACACAAGTTCACACAAACATGAGAAATTCACATAAAATCGCTTAAGCCAAGGACACTCGCCCAAGCTAAGCCCTCAACTTCGTTTAGGCTAGCTCACCTCGCCTGAGCAAGCTTAAAACAACAACAACAACACGTTATCTCGCTTAGGCGAGATCCCCTCGCCTGGGCGAGCTATAACATCGCTCAAAATATCACCCACACCTTGCCTAAACGAGGATTCACTTAACCAACATCATTTCTCATCGTGACCTCGCTTAGGCGAGTGTCTCTCGCATGAGCGAGAGAATAAGTCGCTCAAAACACCAATACCTCTCGCCTGGGCGAGATGTCACGCTCAAAGCACCCAAGTTTCCTCGCGACCTCGCCTAGGCGAGCCATTCTCATCTAAGCGAGACTAGGCGTCGCTCAACTCTGAACTAGGTCGCCTGAGCGAGCAGCGCAAACCACACCAGAAACGAGGTTCTGCAACTCTCACTTAGACGAGATAGACTCGCTTGGGCGAGACTTGCAGAGTTTCCTCTATGTGACACACACAGTTTACCCAAAACAATGCCAAACCACACCCAAAAATATACCACAAAACATTCAATCGATACCAACGCAATTGTAATGGCAAGTAGTACTCAGAACCATGCTTTCCACACATCTAGACAACCACATTCGAATATACAATCATCAATAACCTGAAATATCAAAACCCTCATCCCACAACATATTACCCATACATAATTATGCACCCAACCTCAAATACTCCAATTCCCAATCACAACACATAAGGTACGAATTTTCCCAATCAAACAGGAACCAATTGGGACTCAAAATCATAACACTTAACAGTTTATTTACATACACAAAGTACAGCTCCCCTAACCTGAACTTCTTGATTCAATTTGGGGAAAAAGAGAATGTTCCTTTGTTTCCCACTCTTTTGTTCCAATACCCTCCCAATTCAGCCTTCAATTCTCTTCTCCCACTCTCAGAACTCGTGCTCCTCTCGAAAGCCAATTACCAGCACTGCCAAAACCCTTCTTTTCCCTTAAAATGGCCTTTTATAGGTGTCTTAATTAAGGGTTTAAAGGTTAAAACGAAAAATGGGCTTAATTATGTTTTTAATTTTCTTATTCATAGTTAACTAAGGTTTTTCAGCCCTTTGGCTACTCCTCCATCTGATTTTTACCTTTGCCCTTTCAACTCCACTCCAAGCTAGAATTAGCAAAAATAAAGCCTACTTTATGCCCAACAAGGTTTGAACTCGTGACCTTCCACTCATAAGAACAAAGCATAACCATTATGCAAAATCACATTTGGTGATACACTCCAATCAATGTAAGTTTACAATACCAATTCCATATTCATACATATTATTAAAAATCAATAATTAAACAACAACACATAAATGGCATACATAGGACTCGAACCCAAGTCCTCTCACACAATCAAAGTACTCTCAACCATATGAGTTAGCACTTTTCCACGCCATATCAAACAACATTTAATGCCATAAAGGCTCTTTCTACCCGCATTTATTAATTAATTAATTTTCACGGGTCTTACACCGAGGAGATAACTTCTTAGAAAAATAAGCGATTGGGTGCAGCCCTTGACTCAACACAACGCCAATACCCACTCCAGATGCATTAGTGTCCACAATAAAAAGTTCTTTAAAATTAGGAATTACTAAAGCGGAGCTAAAATCGTCACTTCCTTGAGTTTCTCAAAAGCTGTTGTAGCAGCCGCAAACCATAGAAAAGAGTCTTTCTTTAATAATTCAGTTAAAGGCGCATAGCATAATTCTTTACAAATTTTCGATAATAGCCCATGAGCCTAAGAAATCCTCGAAGTTGTTTGAGATTGCAGAGTTGGGCCAATCTGTAATAGCTGCTAATTTCTGTGCATCCATGGCAACTCCATTACCCGACAAAATATGGCCCAAATATTCAATTTTTGTAACACCAAAGGAACATTTAGAGAAACGAACATACAATTGATGTTGTTGTAAGAGATTGAAAACCATCTTGAGATTAGACAAATGATTAGTCCAAGTGGAACTATACACCAATATATCATCAAAAAACACTAACATCATCCTCCGCAACAATCCTTTAAAGACTTCATTCATTAGACTTTGAAAAGTGGCTTGGGCATTTGTTAACCCAAATGGCATGACAAGCCACTCATAATGACCATGATGGGTGCGAAAAGTTATTTTGTATTGATTTGGCTGGATGATGTCGTCCTCCAACATGCCATTAACCAATTTCTAAATCTTCTATGTTTGACTATGCAGATAGTGATAAGGCTTGACCTTTACAGGACCAGTTCCCGCGAGCAAGGGAATAAAGTGATCGTGGGACCTAGGAGGGGGCAAAGAAGTAGGTGTAGCAGAAATGGAACCATAAGGACGAAGCAAAAAGGCTATCGCAGGGTCTATTTCATCCGAAAATCGAGACAATGGAAATTAGTGTGAGTTAGAGTATACTAAGTATAGACTAAAAAACTCTGCTATGGCATTAGTATTCAACATTTTTCGAATATGGTGTAGATGAGCCTGAGTAGGAAAGAGATCCACGTCACCCTATAAGGTGATAAATGTTCCTTTATGCAAAAATTTCAACTAGAGTGAAGCATAATAAAAAATGTGAGGTCCAATTATTTTCAACCACCAAGCCCCCAAAATTAAATCAGCCCTGACACTGGCAACAAGAATACAAGTAATTGAAAGTCACGTCCTTGCACCTAAATAGACAAGTCATTAATAATTCCTTTTACTGCCATATTGTTCATGTTACCTACCATCACCTTAAAGGATGATACTAGTTCAATAGGAAACTTGAGAAAATATGTTATCCATGGTTGTGAAAAATTGTCAACGCTTCCTTCATCTACCAACACTCGAATAAGTAAGCCATGAAGAACAACCATGAATCGAATAGTACCAACTCCCATACCCCCTTCAAAGTATTTAAGGAGAAATGATGATCTGCACCTAACACAACACCATCTAGAGGTACAGTCCCCACATGATCCCCTTGAGGGCTTGCATCTGGGTTGACGTCCTCCTCCATGTGAAACAACAAATACTGTCGATTAGGGCATTGATGATTGAATGTGAACTTTTCATCACAAAAGTAACATAATCCTTTCTCCCTTCGTAACTACATCTCCGTAAGAGACATCCGTTTAACATTGGCATTGGGGACAAGAGGAGTGGAAGGTGTAAGTAACAAAGGTGGCAAAGTGGCGGTAGCTGGAGATTGTTTTCCAATGCTAGGAGCACTACGGCTGGATAAAACTGGAGAGTATCGAGGAATCGAATTCGAAGGTGGAGAAGGAGCCATGGGTGCATATTTCTCTTCATACAGTTTAGCGAGAGATATAACTCAAATAATAGAGGCAAGAGATTGGACAAGAACTTCGCGACGACTATCTTTAGTCAAGCCACTAGAAAAATAGCTCAACAAAGCGGCATCGGATAATCCCAAGGAGCTATTAGCTATAGACAAAAATTTGAGGTAATATTCAAACACGGTACCCACTTGCTGGAGCTTAAACAATTGGGCCATGGGACAATCAAACAAAGGGCCCAAATTGAGATTCCAGGGCAGATGTGAGCGCAATCCATGTCGAAACAACATTCAATTTCTGCAACATTTGAAACCATGGAATAACCTCCTTCTCAAAATGAATGGTGGCAATGTCAACTCTATCGATATCAGGAGTATGATGATAAGTAAATAACTTTTCAACTTTGAATATCCATTCTAACGCTGGTGTAGTGCCATCAAAATGTGGAAATCCCAATGAGATATCTTGCCCCCGAAAAGAGGGAGTATGCGTCGAGTTAACGGAAAGGGAACCCAAGTTCGAACACCAATCGACTAAGATTGAGGCTGAAGCAGAAGGTCGAGAGCTTTCTACATTTGATCCATACGATCCTGTTGAGCCATTTGCAATTGAAAGGTCACTTCGCCTTGTGATTGATCACGCAACTCAATCACACTCAGCAAGCATCTAAGTTCTTCACCTTGATGGGCCACTTGCGCTTGCAATTCTTTCAAAGAAAGCACCAATGAAACAGAAAAACTATTAAACCAATGAAATCAACTTTGATAATATTGAATCAATCCACAAAACAACAAAACTTCTGTCAAAGAAGAAGAAAATATTTTAGTAGTAAGAAGAATTTCAAAAAGAGAATATAGAGAGAGTTTGTTATATTTTTCCACTACCCTTTCTCATTTTATGAAATTTGCTAAATAACCACTTTTGTTGCTCTACCTATTACTTCTTCTTAATTCCCAATTTCCATGAGATGTTGTCACGTGTTGTACAGCTGTAACAAATTTTGTTTTCTCATTTTCCCTTCCCACGCTTCCTTCACATGTTATAGTTAGGATTTGTGGTGGTGGGATAGTTTCACGTTTGCATGATGTGGTTCTCCTTTCAATCTTTAATGAAGTTTGTTAGTTAGGTGATTATTAGACGTGCATGAGTTTTGGGGTGGTCTTGGGTTCATTCACTTGGTAGCCTAGCACATTGTTTTCTCATTTTCATTTTCCCTATCTTAGCACCTAAACTGTTAGTTGAGAAGACGAACAAGCAAACCAAAACCCTCCTTGTGGCTCACAGTCCCTGATAGCTTGGGTGAAGTTTCTTTGTATTTTTAAAAGCCATTAATCTTAGTATAATATTATTAGGTACCACAACGTTTGTTTTCCTTTTTGTTTCATTCACAAATCATGATGAGTAGTTGGTGTAAGATTGGTGCAGTGGGGTTTCACGTTCAAATGGTGAGGATTTTTGGTTAGAATGAGTTTATGTGAGTGTGGTATTGGTTTGTTTCCAATGTAGTGTAGTAATGGTTCTACATGGGTTCACGGTGCAATTTCGGTGGTGCTTGGGAAAACCATGGAGTTCACGTGCAAAAATTCTAGTTTCTTCCCTTGGTTTTTGAGTGCAGCCTTACACAATTCCTTGGGTCTCTTTTCTTGTGTGCATTTGGTTCTTTAAAATAACTTTTAGTTAGTTTTGGTTCTTTGCATGAATGGTTTTTATGTTGCAGCATAGCCTTCACATTTTGTTTTGGTTTCCCATTGGCCTAATCCTTTACCTATTTTAGACTTAGTAGTGACGTGACTTTTGCATAGTTGTGGTAACTTTTGGTTCATTCTCACTTTATGTTCACACTGTAAAGTATAGGGATTTAATTTTTTGGTCAATCATTTTTGTTGTTTCTTTTCATATGTATTAATTGGTTGAAGACCATGGACCCCAAATGCATTTGTTTTTCTCTTTCTTTGAATTTTCGGTGCAAATCAAACTTGAATGTATTATTCATCTCTCTCTTAGAATGTAGTCCACTTTTAGCTTAGTGGGACCCATACCATAGTCTTTGTGATTAATTTTTCCATGTTCCCTACTTGTGCACCATGTGATATCATTAAAGCTATGTATGGACCACTATATTTTATGGGAAATGATATTTTAACTCCCAATTTAACTCTCTGACGTTTCATTTACTTTTGAAATTTTTTATTTTTGTAAAAGGCACGAAAAAGGAAAGCGTTTTACAGTAGTGGGGTGCAGAGAGAAAAAACACCTTTCCAAATATGCAAAGACCATTCTATTAGTTTTGAAATGGTTGAAATGCCAAGAAGGGGGGAGGTTGAATTAGCTAGTTAAAAATTTAGGCTATCTTTGCAAGCTAAAAAACACCTTTAATTGAATCAATTAGATCACCAAGTTAGGATGCAAAAGGTATTGGACAATATACATTCAGTCGATCAAAAACAGAGTTAACGGATTGATTTTACTAAACAGATTCTGTTATGCTATAATCAATCGATTGAAACAGAAAAACAATTGATTGAAATACTGGGAAAAATGAAGAAATGAATATTCAAGTGTTAAACCAGAAACAGTGCACAAGAATGATCAAGACAAGTTCTAAATGATTATACAAACATGCCCAATGCTGCAGATGTCATGAAAACATGCAAGAACATGAAAAAGATGATTAAAGCACAAGTTCTTGAAACTTTAGAATTAATATGCAAGAGAGAAAGGTTAGAGAAGAGAGGAGACCATGAGATTTTTATATTGGTTCACTCAAACCTGAGCTACATCCAGTTTGTCAAGACAACCTGAGCTTGACTTTGCACTATTTCAAAAGATTTACAAAGTATCCACCCTTACACTTCCAAAATATGCAAAAACACCATAAAAGACTCTTGAATCACACAAGAGACACACAACACAACAAGAACCCTCTTGCAGACCTAGAAAACCACGAGGCACACACACAAAGCTTAAGAAAGATCAAACCTTAGTGGTAGCACAACCCAGCCTACCACAAACAACTTTCTCCAAGCTTCAAACCAAGCCAAAAGCTCCAAGAATTGATCTAAGATCAATCTTCAACTGCTACAAGTTGTATGATCACGAAGGAGAGAGTTTCCACAAGTTTCCATAACAAATTTGTGCTAAAAAATGATCAACTTACCTCTCTTTCGAAAATCACAGCTTTTATAGTCAAACTGCAATTGAATTTGTTGTAGTTTAAGACTAATGCAGCCAACCTTTTAATATGTTGAAAAATCATTCAACAAATTAAAGGACATACCAAAGACCAAATACATCTAATTAATGCTACAAGGTCTACAATATGAATTACAAACTTCAAATACACTTTCTTAATGATGTAACTATGTGGAAAGCACACGTTCCAGCCTTGATCAACATGAATACCATCAAATCTCTTTTCCTTATGAATGAAGGCTTCATTCCAATGGTAATGGCTTCAAGATAGTTCAAAAGTGCTTCATTTAAACTTCATCAAATCTTCAAGAAGCAAACCACCTTGGCTTCTCATGTCAACACATTCTATGCTTTTAGGGTTACAAACCAATAACTTCATAATAAATCATCTCTCAATTTTAATTTAATTCATACTCATTTGTATTAAAATTAAAATAAGGATATTTCGGTATTCATAATATTATTCTTTTTTTATTACATTAATTAAATGTATATTTCAAGATTTTTACTCATTTTTATTCTATTTAAGTAACTTCACTTTCCACTTCTTTTTTTTTTTCATCTACAAATTTTTATATTTTTATTTAAAAAAAACAAAAATGATTTTGGTAAAGTAGTTTGATGGGAAGAAAAAATTGAATTTATTATTTTTGCATTAATTCTCCTCAATCCAGCATTATATTGGTAAACATTTAATATAATTCATCACTATAATTGTGAGGGTGTGCAAAATCTTAGATCAACACTTAATACTACATTAGTAAACATTTAATATTTTCATTGATAACATGTATGTAATGTGGCATTAGTGGATCAATTATCTCACATGTCATGTTAAATATCTTTCAATTTTAATTTAATTCATACTCATTTGTATTAAAATTAAAATAAGGATATTTCGCTATTCATAATATTTTTCTTTTTTTATTACATTAATTAAATCTATATTTCAAGATTTTTACTCATTTTTGTTCTATTTAAGTAATTTCACTTTCCACATCTTTTTTTTCATCTACAAATTTTTATATTTCTATTTAAAAAGAAAACAAAAATGCTTTTGAAAAAGTAGTTTGATGAGAAGGAAAAATTGAATTTATTCTTTTTGCATTAGTTATCCTCAATCTAGCACTACATTGGTAAACATTTAATATAATTCATAGCTTTGATTGTGAGGGTGTACGAAATCTTTAATGCAGGTCCACACTTAATACTACATTAGTAAACATTTAATATTTTCACTAATAACATGTCTGCAATGTGGTAGTTGTGGACCAATTAGCTAACACAAAATTTGATCATGTTAAATACCTTTCATTATACCTTATTGAAGTGGTATACATATCGAAACCCTTACCATATTGCACTAGTTGTGAGGGTGTGCAAAATCGTTAGCTTAGGTCAACACATAATACTACATTCATTGATAAGCATTTAATATTTGATCAGCTTACATGTTTGTAATGTGGCAACTATGAACCAATTGTCTCACACAAAATTTGATCATGTTAAATATGTTGCATTAGACCTTATTGAAGTGGTCTCATAGACTACAAGTAGGCTATATATTACCATATAGCTCTGATTGTAAGGGTGTACAAAATCTTTAATGGAACTCAACACTTAATACTACAGTGGTTAACATTTAATATTTTCACAAATAACATGTCTGTAATGTGGCAGTTGTGGACCAATTATCTCACATGGAATTTGATCATTTTAAGTATGTTGCATTATACCTTATTGAAGTTGTCTCATTGACTATAAATGGGCTACATATTGAAACCCTTACCAAAGTGCACTAATTGTGGGGTGCAAAATTTTGACCACAGGTCAACACTTAATACTACGTTGATAAGCATTTAATATTTTCATAGTTACCATGTTTGTAATGTGACAGTTATGGATAGGGATGTCAAAACTACTTGCGCCCGTGGGTATCCACGGATAAAATCTGTGGTAAATAGTTGGATCTGCAGGTATTTATTATCCGTAGGTGGCAAATAAAGGATATTTTGATACCTATTTATGAAACGGATCGAGTGCGAGTACCATACTATCTATACCCGCAAAAAATTAAAATTAACATTAATTTATATTTTATTAAGTTAAATTTAATTAAAATTAAAATTTAATTTATATTTTTTTATATTGAATTTAATTAAAATTAAAATTTAATTTATATATTAATTTGAGATCTTTTTTGTAATTTTATTTAAAGTTTATTTTAAAAATTTATATATTTTTTTAAATATTTGTGGGTATCCACGGCTATTCGCAATAAAATATCCTCAAGTAATTTTTAGATGAGTACCTGCATAGGTATGGGGTGGGTTGCGTGTGAATTTTTTTGTTGAGGTAGACACTATATGTGTACCCAAACAATTATGTTTTTCATTTTTTTTTCTATATTTATTATTTTTCCTTTATTTATTCTTATCCAAATAAACTATAGGCTTAACTAAGCTAATGATGAAATTAATGTAAATGTAATAGAAAGTACCTATTTAAATTAGTCTAAATTCTACAATCTGTAATGATATAAAAGTCATCCTTCATCATTTCTTGTGTACTTACTCGCTCTGTCAAAATGATGAAATCATATATTTAATTTCACTTATGTTTATCTTTTATCTTTTATTTTATTTTTATTTTTATTTCTTTCTCTTGTCTTCTTGAATCATAAAGTGACTTTGGTTCAAAGGTATAAAATATAATTTAAAACATGTATGTTAGAAAGTCTTATCTATTTAGAAGAAATTGAGATTAAAAATTACTTATATGTATCTTTCTCTTTCGGCTTATGGAATAATTTTTAAAATAAAATCGCGATAGAGATATATAACTTAAAAAGAAACAATAACTTAAATATAATAATTAATTTAACAACATTATTTTAAGACTAAACAATCAATTATTATCTTTTATCTTATATCTTATGTAATAAATTTAATCAAAATAAGAATAATTTTCATTATTTATACTAGATAATTCTATTTAAGTTGAATAGAATATTATCCATATTAAAAGGTTAGATAGTATATCATGTTCCATCTTAAATTCATATTTAATACAAAACTACATCAAACTTAATGAGAAATTTCCATGGAATATAAAAAAAAGTATTGATGTATAGTGGAGTACTTGAACAAGAGAAATAATTTGAAGGTACCAATTTCTATGCTTCCTCCAATCTCAACTTTCATTATTAAACAAATCAAAACGCTTTCCTTTTCGTGTGAGATAATTGAGATAAAAACCTTGAAATATAGATTTAATTAATGTAATAAAAAAATAATAATATTATGAATACCGAAATATCCTTATTTTAATTTTAATATAAGTGAGTATGAATTAAATTAAAATTGAGAGATGATTGATTATGAAATTATTGGTTTGTAACCCCAAAAGCGTAGAATGGTCTCTGCATATTTGGAAAGATGTTGCTTCTCTCTATGCCTCACTACTGAAAAACGTTTTCCTTTTTTCGTGCCTTTTATAAAATAAAAAACATTCAAAAGTAAATGTCACGCCAGGGAGGTAAATTGGGAGTTAAAATATCATTTTTCATATTTTATTTGTCAACATCAATTTTGTCAAAAATAATTTTCCTATTAGGTATTCTAACATATACAAAACCTATGCCCATATGGTCATGCGACAAGAGGAGTGTATGTGGCTGCACCAAAGAAAACTTACGTCTATGTTGTCCCATCACAACTACAATTTGAAAGCCAAAGGTTATAGCCAACGAAACTCACATACTACACCACTAAAAAATGAAATAAAATAATTCCTAAGCATGTTATGGCTCTTATAATGCAACGAAAATTCTAGGAAAAAGAAATTCAAAGATTAAACACCATGCTACACTCTTTAATAAAAAGAAAGAAAAACAACTTGGTTGGGTATGCACTGCACCACTATGGGAAAACAATAAAAAAGAAACAAAATCAACACAAGGTGAAACACTGCAACAAGAATAGAAACGTGACTCTAACCCAAGCTAGTTTGGCCATGCAACACGTGAATTAATACACAAAAGAACATACTATAAAACATAGAACCATTTGTTAGGCTGCACTAAACCTTATTTGCCTGTATAGATGTTCTTATAGGATACAATTGTACTTCACAAGTCTAATGAATTGCTCTAGTACTCGGTTGCTGGTTTGATATCTTCCTAATCCGATGAAGCTCCAATGACAGCGCAAGGGTGCCTACAAAAGACACTTTAATGCTTAAGTTAGCACTGGTATGTAAGGGATTCAGAGAATATTTTAATGCGTAATCAATGCATAGAACAATGTGCTATTTATACCCCATTTTACTTGTGGGTCCTACTTGGAATGAGCTTTTGGGCCTAAAATACCTCTTTTAACTATTACTGGATCCAGTGGCAGTGAGTGAAATTACAAGAAGAACCCTCAATAGTTACTAGTAGGCAGCTTATGAGTCAATATGGACAGATACTGTATACTTATGGGTGATCCTAAGTATACAATATCTAGTAAGCGGACATGTGGGATTTGAGGGTTGGATACTCTTGGGCCCCCTAGTTAGTTGAGTGGATATGGATGATTATTGTAACACCCCAATTTTTGGGACGTCATGGAATGTTAGAAATTTTTTGCGTTTAACATTGAAAATGTACTAATAAAAACTTTTAATTTAATTTAAATTACATAGTTCACACCACCACTTTGTCAAAAAAAATTCCAATAACATTTGCGACCCAAAGAAACTTACATACTTTCTAGTATTTGATTTAAAACAATTAAATAAATTATAAAATCTCCCTAGTTCACCCTAGCCTCTCGTCGATCTACTCCATGCCAAAAGCATTTGCATTATCATCCGCTCTCGTATAACACACACGTTATACGATCATCGCACATACAACAAACACACAAACAAACAAATAGGGGTAAGCTAACCATAAACAATGATATTCATAAAAGAAATTCATAAATAAAAAATGTCCAATAATACTCAACCTCACATTCAAGTAACACTTAAGCATTATGATCACAATCAATCCTTGGTTTGAACACAAAAACCCCAAAATCCAAACAATCATACCAAACCAAACATAGCATCACAATCATTTAAAATCTTCAAACATAGTGATCATAATCAAGCTTTGGTTATCCGCGGCCTCTCACCCCTCAACAACATCTAGTTTTCTAGAATAGATGGTTTGATGTGTCCCACTATTACAGCCAGACTGTCTCCCTTATTCCTCAAGGAATTATGACTAAAAACGTCGATGCATCGCACATCGGGCACTATACTTGCAAAGAGCCGAAATAAGGTGAAACATCTTTCCCCTCCCCACTGCTTCACACAGGCGAGAGGGTACAACACTCGAACCAATCCTCTATCATTGCTTCACACAAGCGAAGATGAACCCTTTCCATTGCTTCACACAGGCGAAAGAGTCTTCATTGGGTTCCTAGGTACAAAAAACATCACACAATATTTAATTCCACCAAGAGCTTTTAAACAAGGCAAAACACTTACAACATGCAACATATGAGAAGTACATACTGCCAACAAAAATACATACCATTACATCATGCATGGGAAATAAACCATAACATAAACCCATCAACTTATCAAATAATACATTCATACAATGAACCCAACGAGTGACATTCATTCAAAAACAGTATAAAATCACACTTAAGTAATTATCCTCAAACCACCATTTAAACTACATAACCATGCAACCCATGAAAACCAAGAAAAACCATCAATCACATGACCCATTTATTCATGTCACTCTCCCACCGTGAATTACATCCTTACACACCTTCATGCCTCAACATCCTCACTTACATCTCTCTCTCTTGGAAAATAACTAATTCTTATAATTTTTATCCAATCCAACTTAACAACACATTATGCAAACAATTTGAGATTTTAGAAATAAAACTGCAACTTGTGTAAAACTCCAAAAATTATGTATTTATATTCAAATTAAAGATGATTGAATCAAGAATCAAATGCCACAATAACCAACTTAATTGATTAACTATAGAGAAAGTTATGCACTAAACAAGCAACAAAGGTAATGTTGTCAAAAACCAAACTACAAAGACCTTGCGATAAAAATTGCTCTCACTATAGAGCTCCGATTCAAGATTCGATAGGTCAAAGTCAAGAACTATGTGTTAAAAATTAGCTGTTAAAAATTAGCTGTTAAAATTTTAGCTCGATCCAACAGTTAACGAAGTAGAAACCTTCATTTTACGAAAAGTGTGCAATGCAGGAAAATGGGTAGCGCCATACCATATGCTTCTTTGTTGTGAGATTTTGACTTGTTCCACTGCACAATTTGGTATCTTACACTTTTATCTTTTCAAACTCATTTCAAACTGGTTTATAGATGATACCAAACTAAATAATTACAACAATCAATATCTCTCATTCCAATTGCATTTTAAACTACCTAAAATTCTCTAACCCATACATACCCAAACATGAAATTCATCCTCATTCAATGCAATCATCAATCAAACATACTCAACACTTTCTAGAAAAAAAAATAAGTACACTCTATTTAAAAAAAAAACAAAGAAGGAGTTCTAACTTCCCTTACACATGCATGTTTTTCCTGTTTCATCCATCAAACAAACAAAAAGAAAAACAAGAGAAGAAAACAAGGTTGGCTTCCCCTACACTACACATCAATGCTTTTCAAACTTCATTCATCAAGCAAACAACAAGAAAACAATATAAGAAAGCAAGGTTGGCTTCCCCTAACTGGACTTGGTTCTTCACTACGCGTTCCTCCCGGAGCCTCCTCTTTCACTCTCCATGTTTCTCCAAATCTCATTCTCTCCCTCTTATCCACCTCCTCTCCCACATTTTAGAAACCCTAAAGTGTTTTATCCCTTCTCCTAAAATCCTATCTTTTATTTTCATCCCTAATATTTTTCTATTAATATTCTAGAAGATAAATATAATATTCTTGGCAATTTATTTTATGGCAGCAAAGATTTTTAAAAGATAAAACGCACCATGTAAATGACAACCACCAAGCCAAATGTTTTCTCGTATCATAATACGCACCAATTGATTATATTCACTTATATTACATATTTAATATTTCCATAAAATAATTAAAATAAATAAACAGCATTTAACTTAAATCAATCAATTAATTATTTCATATTTCATAATTTAATAACCTAATTAAATTAAATAAATCAATAATCTTAATCAAGCCATTAATTTTTTCCATGTGTTTTCCTTTAGTCTAATTTTTCCTAGGTCTTACAATTACCTCTTACTCATGCAGCTTCATAGTGTATTGTTCATGTAGGTTTCCTTATTGCTTGTCAGTTGGATGCTTTAGGCCGCCTACTGCGTACTAGTATATTCCTCAATATAGGGTGATCAATATAAGTGTTGATAATCGTTTACTGTGTACCAAGAGTTTTCTTAGTACAGAGTGAGCGGCCTCGAAGATTGTTCATGGTTGCTTAGTCTCTACTAAGGGATTCCTTAGTATAGAGTAAGCGGCCTTGAAGGTTGTTGATGACTGCTTACTGTGTACTAAGAGAATCCTTAGTACAGAGAAAGCGGACTTGAAGGTTGTTGATGGCTACTTACTGTGTACTAAGGGATATCTTAGTACAGAGTAAGCGACCTTGAAGGTTGTCGATGGCTGCTTATTGTGTACTAAGGGATTCCTTAGTACAGAGTAAGCGACCTTGAAGGTTGTTGATGGATGTTTACTGTATACTAAGGGATTCCTTAGTACAGAGTAAGCGGCCTTGAAGGTCATGGATGGTTGTTTACTGTATATTGTGTATACTTGTACCTGGTTCATGGTATAGTTAGGACAATAGATACCCTAACGATCGTCTCCCTTCAACTATATAACCCTAACCTTGACTACTATTTACTCCTCGATTCAGTTGAGATTCTCTTCTCAAAATAAAATCATGTTTATCTTTTCAATATCTACGGCAGCAACGTGTTTAAGAAAATCAATACAGAATATGAGTGTTTGCATGCTGCGACCAAAAAAATGTGGGAGAGAGAAATATAAAAGGAAAATGAAGTTTTGACAAAAATTTTTTTTGACAAAGTTCACAAACTTTCTATGAATAGATTAAAGTAGATTAATTTTTTATTTTTAATGAAAATGAAGTAATAAAAATAATATTTGTTTTACCTTATTTAGTAGTTTATCAAATCTTTAAAAAAAAACTTTGTTAATATATCATTTTCTTAAAAATGGATCCCAAACTTCTGGTAGTCGGGGTCAAAGTCGTCCCTAACACATACCAAGCAAATACCCGCCACTAAACATATATATGCCATACTTCATAATTTTAATAATTAACATAAATAAAATAATAGCTTAAATCATTTAACTAATTATTCCATATTTTATAATTCAATACCGTAATAAAATAATTAATTTAAATAAATCCACAATTTTAATCAAAACATCAATTTTTTTCATGTGTTTCTCTTTATTCAAATTTTTTTCGGGTCTTACACCATACTTATTACTAGTTGACTCTCGAGTATTGAACTTCTCTTATAGATCTCTTCAAATGTAACGCCCAAGGATCATGACTCTTCTCCTTCTCAACATCATTTCATTTTTTGTGCAACCTAAAAACTCTTTGTCTCCCACACTATTCAGACCTAACACTTCATCATTACAATATCTTTGTTGCTATGCTTCTAAAGGCTGGGGGGGGGGGGGGGGGGGGTTTTTGTGG
>Ga0214545_1004131_pt1 | contig 27316 bp, 14 predicted proteins | sample CNSS4metaG_FD_160064 | JGI IMG/M metagenome (GOLD analysis project Ga0214545, IMG submission 160064) | Root nodule microbial communities from cowpea collected in UCLA plant growth center, Los Angeles, California, USA - CNSS4 | ecosystem: Host-associated > Plants > Roots > Nodule | place: USA... | reverse complement strand
TCATGAGTGGGATAGTTGCGCTCATGCACCTTAAGCTGTCTCGAGGCATACGCCACCGCCTTCTTTTCTTGCATCAAAACACAACCAAGTCCAAGATGAGAGGCGTCACAAAAGACCTCAAAAGGCTTCCCCACGTCTGGGATTGCTAGTATCGGGGCACTGGTCAGTCTCCTCTTCAGTTCCTGGAAACTCTCCTCACACTTATCCGTCCAGGTGAAGGGTTGGTCCTTCCGGGTAAGCAAGGTCAAAGGTGCCACTATCTTAGAGAATCCCTCTATGAACCTCCTATAGTAGCCTGCTAACCCCACAAAGCTCCTAATCTCTGTGACCGACTTAGGGCTTTCCCACTTTACCACTGCCTCGACCTTTGCAGGGTCCACTGCAATGCCTTGCGCAGATATCACATGCCCTAAGAACTGCACTTCATCCATCCAGAATTCGCACTTGGACAGCTTGACATACAACTGTTTTTCTCTCAGAACACTAAGCACCATCCTCAGGTGTTCCTCATGCTCCTCCTGGGTCTTAGAATAGATAAGGATGTCATCTATGAAGACTACGACAAACTTATCTAAGAAGGGTCTGAAAATCCGGTTCATGTAGTCCATGAACACTGCGGGAACATTGGTCACACAAAAAGGCATAACCACGTACTCATAGTGTCCATACCGGGATCGGAAGGCCGTCTTCTGCACATCATCGACCTTCACCAAAATTTGATGGTAAACTGATCGTAGATCTATCTTCGAGAATACTGATGACCCATGTAGCTGATCCATCAAGTTATCAATCCTCGGGAGCGGGTATTTATTCTTGATAGTCATCTTGTTTAATTGCCTGTAGTCCACACACAGACGTGAACTCCCATCTTTCTTCTTTACTAACAACATTGGTGCTCCCCACGGCGAAGTACTGGGTCGAATAAACTGCTTCTCCATCAGCTCTTCTATCTGTTTCTTGAGTTCCACTAACTCTGCTGGAGCCATCGATACCGGACCCGTCCCTGGTACCAGGTCAATAGAGAACTCCACTTCTCTACTGGGAGACAACCCTGGTACTTCATCCGGAAACACGTCTTCAAACTCATGCACCACAGGTATGACTGATGGTCTCTCTCCCTCTCCCACCTCCATACGGGCGAAGATTATGAAGCACTGCGCGCCACTCTGAATCTCCCTCACCGCCCCTTGAGGGGACATCAACTCGAGCTCCTCTGAATCGGGAAACAACAACCTCTTCTCCCGAAAGTCTATAAGGACGCGATTGGCAGAGAGTCAATCCATCCCTAAGATCATTTCCAAGTCTTACAAAGGCAGGCAGATTAGATTCACCTTGTACCTGCGTCCCTCTACCTCCACTGGACACCTAGCACACAAAGACGACGTTGTGACCAATCCCGACGCCGGAGTAGACACCGCAAGCTTGCACTGTAGCTCACATACTGGCAAACCCAGACGTTTCACACAACTATCTGACACAAAGGAGTGTGTCGCTCCAGAGTCATACAACACACAGCAAGACACACCAGCTATCAAGCAGCAACCCATAACCAAGTTACCTGAACCATTCGCCTCTGCTCCTGTCATAGCATACACCCTGCCTGTCGCTTGAGGCCTGTTGCCTCTGTCCCTCCTCTGATGCTGATGGGGAGTCTGAACTGGAGAGCGTGTTGCTGCCCTAGCAAGGTTGGGACAGTCCTTCCCAAAGTGGCCTTCCTTGCCACAATTGTTGCACCGACGATAACCCTTCATACGGGGACAAGCGTACCTCGGGTGGGGTCCTCCACATGTGTAACATTACACTCGACCCTGCTGAGGAGGAAGACCCCTAGACCCCTGAGGCTGATGAGAAGGTCTGTCATACGGTCTCCTCCGCTCGTCATGTCTGGGTTTGGACCCCGATGGTCCACCAATCCTCTGAGGCTGCTGAGGCCGCTGACCCTCTACCTCATTCTTCATCTTCTCCATTACCCTGGCCTTCTCCACCAGAGCGGCAAAATCCTTGATGGACAAGGGTGCCATCATCAAGCAAATGTCACCGCGGAGTCCATTCTCGAACTAGCGACATCTTCACTCCTCATCGAGTGGCAAGGTGTAGAAACGGTTGAGATGCTTGAACTTCTCAGCATAATCAGCTACTGACTTCCCTCCCTGTGTGAGTTGGAGGAATTCCACCTCCTTGGCGTATCTGACATTGTCGGGGAAATACTCTGAGAGAAACTTTCCCCGAAAGGCCTCCCAAGTCACAGGCTCTCCTCTCTCCTCCATGATGGACTTCATGCTCATCCACCAGTGTTCAGCTTCCCCGGTCAGCATGTAGACGGCAAATGCCAACCTGTTATCTGCTGGGCACATCTTCGCATCGAAGATTCTCTCTAGATCCTTCAGCCACTAATCGGCTGCATCTGGACTAGTCTTCCCGTTGAACTTCACGAGATGGTGTTTCAGAAAGTCTTCCAGACTCCACTCCCTGACTGGTGGTCGTGGCTCAGGGCCAAACATAGGGGCAGCCGCCCTATTCTCGTCCAGCTGGCGGAGGGCCTCCATATGCTGCCGATGAGCATCCTCGGCAGCCACCCTTGCAGCTTCCATCTGCTACATCACCAACTACTGCTGCTCTAGCGACGCTGCCTGTCGTTGCATAGATGCCTCGTGCTGCTGCATCATCGCTGTACTTTGCTGCGTCATGGCAGCTACCATCGCCTCGATAGCCCTGGCAATATCGGGCACGTCACCCTGGGACGATTACGAAGTCCTACGAGGAGGTGTCATAGTTTACTGGCACACAGAAAATCACTTGGTTAGGCTTGATAAAGGCAAGAATTTTAACCACGCACTCAGAGACACACAGAGAAGCTAAGCGGACATCCAAGTCCACAGACCTAAGGAATGACCGCTCTGATACCATAAATGTAACGTCCCATTTAATTATTAAGCGAAATTAAAGGAAAACGTCACACAATAATAATACTGTAGCGTAATCTTGGGGTCCTTAACACAACCCCTACAAAACTAGGGCACACCACGATGCCAAAGGAAAGTTGAATACAGGTCTAACAAAGAGTGTAGAGTAGAAATGCATAAAGAGATACATGGGCCATAGCCCTAAGAAAACATGAAGAAAACTCCAGCCCAGATAGCTAAGCAGTGGATTCACCATTCCCTTGTTGACCACGAGAACTTCGCCCATCTGCTCCCATCAATCAAATTGATGATCATCGCAATAAAGAACAACCACATACAATACAACCATGCAACAAAACGGGTAAGCTAGAGCCAACACATATTCATCATACAGTCAAATGCATTATCATCATCCCATATCCATGTACAACCAAGCATGTTACGACTCCTCATTCAATACACTACGACTCGACTCATCCGGATATGTATAACTTAGTCGGATTTAGCGGATGCTTGCACTTGTGGTGGATACCCCTGCTCGACCTTCAGTTGCTCATCTCCGAGCTATGTGTTACAAGTGTTACGATGAATCAAATCTCCCTCACCACAAGGTTAGCCCTTAATGAATTTCAGACCTCCTGCTACTCTCACCACAGGAGTCAGTCCGCTCTAAGTGAGACTAACTGGCCCCTTAGAGTGTCAAGATGCAGTCCTTACCTTGAATCCTTACCTGGTTATACAGATGGGGCATCACCATGGACACCCACTAACAGGGGCCATGGAATTACGTCCCGACCACTGAAGCGCAACCCTGAAAGTCTCACCTAGAGATCCCAAGGAATTATGCACTGACACAGATCAACCTCATTCACATAACCAAAATAATAATTACCACGCATAGATATACATCACTCGTACCAACCTTCGAAGCCAACGCCTTTCATGATCCAGGCCCCACTCGTTCCAACACCTCATAGTTTATCCATGTAAATAAGATCCAACTCATCATGTTATCATGCCACTTTAATATTATCCGTCTCATTTAATTCACATGCCAATTCTCATACCAACCCATCATCTACAATTCATGAATCATGCCAAATATACTTCATGCTCCATTATATGCATATCACTCATCATACAATCATACTCAACCAAAACAGATCATTCAGGAACCAACAGACATCCAAACACAACACTGTCTCGCCCAGCACCTCGCTTAGGCTGAGGGGTCTCGCTCAGGCGAGTCCCCCTTCGCCTAGGCGAGGGCACCAAACAGGAGCATGAACAACGCGGGATCTCGCTTAGGCGAAACCCCTATCGCCTGGGCGAGTTGTCTGCTCGCTCAAAATGAAAGAGCTGGTCGTCTGGGCGACCTTGGGCGAAAAAGGCTTGGGTGAGCCTCCGCTAGACTCGCTTAGGCGAGTTCAACTCGCCTGGGCGAGATTACCAGGTCTCGCCCTGGATTCACCTGCAGCAGATACGATTTTCGAACCTTTAATCATATATAGTATCCCACGCACCCCAAATAGCGATTTTATCCATACAAACATGCAACAAGCTCAGGAACAGATCAAGAACAACTCAAAACAGATCAAAGACAACCCAACATGAAACCCTAACTTCCCGTACCTGGAGAAGGGCTAACACAACTTTGACACAGGACCTCGGAGCACAGCAGCTCAAGTGCTGAACTTGCAGAACTGGCGGAACAGCGTAACAGTGGAAGAAAAAGGGGTTAGTTCGATTCTAAACGGTGAAATGCGAAGAACAGCTTTAGGAAGCAATCACAGTAGGGTCAGAATCACTTACGTGGAGTAGAACTCACTACTTGGGCACTTGGGACGGACTGGTTCAAGACGGGAACAAACCCTAGTAGAACTCTAGTGCGGAAGGGGAGGCGACGGCTGCTGAGTTTTGCAAGAGTGAGAGTGAGTATGAAATTAGGACAACACAAAGACTTTTATCCTATGGGCCGGCTTTTAGGCCCACTGCTGCAGGGCAGCCCTAAAGATTAAGGGGCAGAAATAAAGGGCCTTACATGGAGTCTCATGTTAATTAAAAATAAACTAATTTCATAATATACATAAATACGTGTAAATTTTATATTTTATATTTATTTTTTGAAATTTTTTTAACAAATTGCCCTTAACTTCATGTGTATGTATGTATTCATAGCAATTAGCCATTACTTCCTTTTCTTAGTAACACTGAATTATTCATAGCATTAATTTTTCTGCAATACTGAATTATTCAAATTTAACATTTTCAACTGGGGATAGCTGGGAATAGGAGAACCTTTTTTAATTATGAAAATATTTGTAATCAATTAAATAGCTATATATGATAAATATTTTATAATTTTTTAATACCTTTATTTGATATTTATTTTCATTATGAAAATTCCTATATGTTTATATCGACTAAAAAGAAGTATCCCATAATTCATATCAGAATAACAATATTAGTATACAGAAAGTTGCAAGGTTGTGTTAACTTGACCAAACTTTTCTAATTTAATTTTCTAACATATATGATAAAATATTATAAAATACTAAAATATTTGAACATTTCAATTTCTTCCCTTTCATCAATTAGTGTCATCCTTTATATTAATTCTAGAGTTAAATATTATATTTATAATCAAATATAATTATAACAGTTAATAAGATTACAGAAATTAATTCATTTTTTAAATATAATAATCATTTTTTTATTTTTAAAACATAATTAAAATAAACAAAAAAAAAAGACCTAGTTATTTTTAAAATTTACCACCATATATAGAGAAATGATGTTTACCATCGTTTCGGATATATGTATCCTCATATATACACTCCACACTCGACAACAATAATAAATCATGAAATGGTTATATCAGAAGGGCGCAGTAACAGTATTGAGAAGAAGGTTTGAATACATGCATCATGAGCATGTAAGAAAAAGAAATATATATACATATATATATATATATATATATATATATATATATATATATATATATATATATATATATATATATATATATATATATATATAATATATATATATATATATATATATATATATATATATATATATATATATATATGTATATGTATATATATATATATATGTAACATACACATCTAAACATCCAAATCCAAAAGAAACACGTCCAAAAGATTGATAATTGTAACGCACCAAATGCATCATTATTGAAAACAAACACGTCAGCAATATAGGTATTGGTGTTGAATGTGAGCGATTTTTTGTCTGTCTTCGCCTCCTTCTTGGCAACGCTGTTTCAGCAAAGGACAACGACTAATGTAAAGATATGAAATTGAATTTGGAAGACCTTCCTCCGGTAAGCATTGAAGGTTGGGGCAATCATCAAGAACCAATGATTGGAGTGATGAGAGTCGGTAAAGACCCTTATAGTTCAGTTTTTCTAGATTTGGACAACCATAGATGGTTAGTTCAATAAGAGAGAGTGGAAGCAAACCTTCATTAGGAAAACATTCTGCTTCCACTTTTTCAATGCACAATCTTTCGAGAGAAGAATTGTCTCTAAATGGTCTTTTCAGTGAGCCAACATGTAGTCTAGAGCAACTGAGCGTCATAACTTTTAGATTTGATGGCAAACCTCCCTCAGGACACCACTCATGTTTTGGACAGTCTGTTATGTGTAGCTCATTGAGAGATGGAAACAACATATGCATGTTTGCAGGCAATGATTCAAATTTAGGACACTTATCAATTGTCACACCCTCGAGATGATTGTGAATGTGATCCTGTGAAATCATCTGCAGATTAGGAAACCCACTAAGTTCAAGCCTTTTGAGTTTTGGGAAGAAATCCAATGGAAAGATCCTTAGAGCAACACAATAATCTCTTGAATTCAAGGTAATGTACAAATATTCAACAGTGTCAGACCAAACAATTTCCAGCAATGATGCTTTCAATATGAGACTTTTCATGGTAGCCCAGTCCAAATGCAGCTTTCCACAATCTTCAGCAGTTAAAGCTAGAGCTTTGGGAGTGGAAGCCTCAAGTTGTTGGCAGTTTATAACTCTTATTTCTTTCAAAGGAACAAGTTGCTCTGGCAGCACTCCTTTCAGCTTAGGACATGAAATTAAAGTAAGATATTGAAGACGTGGGAAAACACCTGCTTTGCAATCCCATTTTTCCCATTGTCCCAAATGGGAGAATTTCAAACTTTGCAGGGATTTAAATGAAGAAGAGTTGCTCCCATAAAAATCAGCATCAATATTCACTATCCCATCAAGCTCAGCAATACTCAAGTCCTTTAGAAATGGCAAAAGTCCAAGGGGAGGTAAACGTTCGCAAGACCCACATCCATTCAAGTATAAGGACACCAGGTTCGGTAATGAATGTAACCAGTTTGGAAATTGTTTCCCGCCGTACTGAAAGATTTCCAACTCCTTTAAGTTTTCAGAAGGTTGCAGATTCTTAATTACCTCCTCTTCTTTCTTCAAATCAATAGAGTCTCTATCCCATCCCCATTGCAACTCCAGCTTCACAAGGAGTGTTTTATTCTTCAAATATGCTTTTGATGCATCCAATGAATTTTCAATATTCTGCAGCTCCCTAATTGATAAACTTCCATCAAAGTTGAGCTCTCCTAGTTGTTGAATACTGAACTCCCTGCCACGCCCAACATTAAAGGAATTCATGACTACTTTAAGATTTGTTAGTTTTCCCAAACTCGACGGCAACTTTTTCAAATTATTCGCTATCAATTCAAGGCGACACAAATTAGTGAGTAAATGCAAATTTGAAGGCAACTGCTTCAAACTTCTACAATAGTTCAACTTCAGTATTTGCAAGTGGGAGAGTGTACATATCTTTTCAGAAAGTTTTTTTAGTCTAATATATGATAGGTCTAACAATCGGAGATGCTCAAGATTGCCAACAGAGTCAGGCAACTCTTTAATGTCAGAACAATGAGACAGAGATAAAATTCGTAAAAGCCTAAACTTGGAGAAAAAATCATGTATCGACATATTGATATTCCAACGGGCGAAAGAATCCATTCTCCTACCTGTTGTCGGCATAAATGTACGTAACCTTTCTGTGATGCATGGGATTTTAAACCCATCAAAATATTGATGGTATTTAAGTTCAACTGAAAAATGACGAGTTACTTTTTGTATATTATCTTTTTCACCAATTTCCCACTTGAAGTATATGCCTCCACCAACATACTTTGCCAAATCATTTAAAAGGTCATGCATCACAAATACTTCTTCCTCTTCACCTAATTGTTGGAAGAAGGATCTTGATAGTAGATCATTGAAGTATTGTTGGCAAACTTTTTCTGAAGGACAGTGTAGGAGATCTTCAGTCATCCACAAGTGCATCAAATGCTCCTTCTTAAACTCATAATCCTTGGGGAACAAGGCACAATAAGCAAAGCAGACCTTTAGATGGGAAGGAAGGTGGACATAGCTCAATGCTAAAGCAGGGACAATATCACAATGCTCTTGTGAAAATTCCCATATTTCGCTTTGGAACACACTTTTCCACTCTGAAATAGATGATTTGTTGTATAATAGACTTCCCATTGCTTTCAATGCAAGGGGTAGTCCTTTACATCTTTCAACAATCTTCATGCCAATCTCCCTACACTCTAGATTTTGTTGAGTATCATCGTCTTTAAATGCATATTTAAGAAACAAGTTCCAACAATCATCTTCTTGTAACTGCTTCAGGGAGTGAACTTCTGACCGCATGGTAGAAGCAACTTCCTTGCTACGTGTGGTCACTATAATCTTACTCCCTTGGACTCCAAACATTAAAGGCTTCTGCAGTTCTTCCCATTTAGGCTTGTTTTCGTTCCAAACATCATCCAAAACAAGAAGAAATTTCTTCTTAGTCAATTTTTCTTTTAATCTTGTGTGGACCATCTCTAAATCTCTACTATCATCTGTTGATTTAGTAACAGCCTCAAGAATTGCTCTTGATACTTTGAAAACATCAAATTCATCTGAAACACAAACCCACGCTTTGACATCAAATCTAACCTCGTTTATCCTTGGGTCACTGAATACATGTCGAGCAAGCGTGGTCTTACCCAGCCCGCCCATTCCCACAATAGAAAGTATTGATGGCTGGTTAGAATTGTTGGTGTCAGATATCAGCCAATCAACGATCTGTTTTTTATCATGATCTCTGCCATAAATATCAGTTCCAACAACCAACGATGATGTTTGTGATTTCTGTGGCAGTTCATTGCTCAACCCAGATCTAACACCGCTAGTTGTTTTCAATCCTAGAGCACCCTTTTGGCTTGAGAGAAATTCTAAGTCTTCAAGGATTTGTTCCATCCTAGACTCAATTTCCTTGTTATGTGAACTAATAGAAGAAGATTTGAAGAAATTGAGTACCTTGCAAGTACAGCCGGTAAGGACTTGAGATTCAGAATCAGCATCCAATTCTCTTTTGGAGAACATTTGTATATCATCCAAGAGATCCTCTACATCAAGGACAATATCTTTGACCTTAAGTAACCAGCTTCTGACGTGTGGATACGTGAACTGTTTTCGCTCAGCTGCATCAGCCAGAGAATGGATGGAGTGCAGCTTTGTTTCCAACTTGTATAACAGCTTTTGATCAAGCTTTCTTACACGAAAGAAATCGAGAATTTGAGGGGAAGCTAACTTCTGGAATGCAACCTGAAGAAAAGCAGAAAGAAATGCACCACCGACAAATTCTAATGCCATGGTTAAACAAGCACGAATGGATTCACGAACTGTATTAGCTTTTGCGAATGACTCAGTGCGATACAGAGTCAACAAATAATTGATCACAGACTTTAACAGCTGTATTCCATTTATGAATGAGTGGCTATCATTTAAATTAAGAGATATATTGAAGAATATGTTAAAATCTTTTATTTTATTTCTTCATATATCAACTTTTTATGTGATTTTTTTGGCTATGCACTGTATTTTACAATCGGATTTTTTTTTTCATGATATTAAAATAATATTTACAGTACAACCTTTAATCTTTCTAGAATAATACATTTACATATTTAGGAGGACAGAGTGATCGCATACTGCTATCATCGTGAAACAACTTAACCAAAGTTAACAAATAGGTCAATAACTCAGATTCTTATCTTTCAGTGTTATTTTTATTTTAATTTTGACTGGCCAAACCAAATTCAGGGTTAACATTATCATGAAATGAATGGTGATATTCTATTTTATGAATGATGGTTTACTCATAACAGTTCATAATTATTAAAGAAGAACGAAATAAAATAATTTATTGAAGGATATGTATCATTTTTACAGAAAGGTTATAATTATATATAATAATAAAATAGATTAACAAGTTGAATATAAAACAAAATAAAATAAAATAATTAATCATATGTAATATATATAGTATATAGAATATTTAGAAACTATATAGTTTATTATCTGACGAATCATATATTTTATAAAGACAAAGGTCACTAAGTATTATTAAAATGACATGTCTTCGAACATATTTTTTCAACAAATAAATGGGAATTATAATCATTTGATGAAGAATAGAAATGGAAAAGTGGCCTACATTTGGTTTTATTGATCGTGTCTTTTGTCGATCTTGACTAAGAATTGACGGCGAATCTTCACCAAAAATTTTGGAGAAACCAAAATAATATAATTTTTTTATCATTTGTTAGATTATTATTTGTTAGATTATTAGTATATCACTTTAAAAATAATATAACACTTTAGTTTGTCCCTCCCAATGATAAAATGAAACCATGAAAAGTTACTTTGCGTGAGTTTTCAATTTTTGGGACTTGCACCAATAACAATTACAAGGGAAAACTCAAACCATGAGTGGTATTTCATTGTTGTTAAACTGATTTTTATTTTGCCGTAAAATAAATAGTTGAACTCTTTATAATTTAATATTTAATAAATTATTATTTTAGTTTTAAATAGTTTTATTAATTTTTCAAATTTAAATAGCACTACTAGTTCTTAATAAATTATTATTTTTTATTCTTAATTTTTCTTTATATAATTTTTAAATACTTAATTATTTAATAAATTATTAAAAAGAATTATATTTAAAATATTAATTATTTTTTATACTATTTTTTTATTTATAATTTTATCTTTTATGCAAAATATACTTTACTTTTATCTCTATAATTTAATATCTAATAAACCATTATTTTAGTTCTTAAATAGTATTTTGTAGTTTCTCAAATTTAAATATAGTTCTTAATAAAAAATTTTTTCATTACTAATTTTATTCTTATATAATTTTTAAATACTTCATCATTTAACAAATGATTAAAGAATAATTTATAATTAAAGTATTAATTCTTTTTTCATACCATTTTTTGTCATTTTCAATTTTATTCTTTTATGAGAAATATATTTTACATTTATGTCTGAAAATAATATTACATTTGGCCTAGGCTAGTCCGTCTAAATCTTTGGCCTGAGTTGACCCATTTTTACATTCGTTTTGGACTAACTCGTCTCGACTTTTGACTCGATCTCGTCTTCGGAGTGGTGACGTTGTCTTGACCTTCAATCCTAGTTGACCCTTTCTAACCTTCAGTTCGAGAGAGTCTATCTCAAATTTTCATCTGAAATGGCACATCACGATCTTCGACCTAGGCACACTCATCTAGACCTTCGACCTGAGATGGTCCTTCTCAATATATGACCCAAGCTATCGATATTCTTTTTAGAGTTAATTAAAATTTTATAATAAGGTCAAATCCACCTTAACCTTAATCTTAATCTACTTGAGAGACATTTTCAAGGTTGAGATTTTTTTCAACTCTCCTAAAAATAAATATTTTCTAGGATGGGTTACGACTGACCAATGGAGTTGACAATTTTAAGAATGTAGTAAGAAAAAACCTTATGTAAATATTATAGATGATTCTCATAGCCTTCGGAAGAGCCTAGGCCCAACCAGTTCCATTCTTTATTAGAGCCAAAAAAAATCATAATTAAGTTAGAGAAAAAATAAAGTAACACCCGGTATTCTCTAACCAAACTTAAAGTTTTGTCTTGAAAATACATCACGGCAAATAAATAATGTATTTGTTATAGGAAAAATCCTATTTACTATTATTCTTAATATTATGTTAAATATGTCTCTCTAGTTTTAAAATACTGTTTTTTATATCTAGCAAGTGTAATTAGTTATTGATTTAGAAGAAAAAAAAAGAGAAAGTCGTTGTAAAACAAAAATAAATAAAAATACATCATATTTTGATTTTAAATTAAAACTTCATTATTTTTATATTCAAACGACATTTTATTTTTAAAAATTAATTATTTATCGAAATTTCTTTACTTTTATATTTACAAATAATAATTTTATTTTTTTATAGTTTTATTTAAGTTAATATAATACTTTTAAATAAAAGAAGGAAGATAAATGTCATTTTATTAAAATTATGAGAAAAAACGAATGTCATTCACTACTACAAATTTTCATATTACATGGGAATTTTCTTGCAAATTTGTTAAAAAAATTTGCAAGAAAAAGCTTTTTTCTGCTATTTTTTCTAAGAATTTTAATTGGTAGGTAATTCCTTCGTGGGTAATTATTTCTTACAAAATTATAAAATTCGTAAGTATTTCTTACAAAATTTGTTGCTAAAAGTGTTTTATACAAAATATTTTGCAAAAAAATTGGCAGCAATTTCCTACAAATTTCTTTTTCATAACAAAATTTATAAATATTTCCTACAAAAAAAATTTCAAAACAAAATTGGCAGGAAATATGAGTTTTTTTAGTAGTGATTTATTAAAAATATAAATAAGTTAATTATTTAAAATTAGATAGAACATGCAGATAGTTTTATCAAAAATGTAAGAAAGATAATTATCTATTTTAATATATATTGGAGGGTGTGAGTGTAGTTAAGCATAATCTTATAGGGGTTAATCGTATTATTTTCTTTGATTATATAGATTATAATCGAAAGAAAAACTTTATTTATGATTGAAAAATTGTATATGTTTTTATTTCAAATAAATTATTATTACAAAAATAATTGTAGCATTGAAATTGGAGTTATCTAAATATGTAAAAAAAATAATTAATTATTTTATCAGAAAAATTCTTTTTTCTTAAAAGAATTAAACAAATGTACCTATTTATTTCGACTAAGAAGAAGTCACTACAAAAAATATTGATATTTGAGGAGGTTAAAATTACAATTTTTAACAGTTAAAAACCGTCACAAATAAAATTTTTGACAGTTAAAACAACCGTCACAATTACAAATGTGAAAAACGATTTTTGACAAAAATATTAACGGTTGGTATTGTTGTCATAAAAGAAAAAATAATAGCAGTTGAAAATCACTATAAAATGTATCATATTTTGACAGTTAAAAATCGTCACAAATCACATCATATTTTTTACAGTTAAAAACCGTAACAAAATGCATCATATTTTGATGGTTAAAAGCTGCTACAAAATATAACATTTTTTACGTTAAAAACCACCACAAAATATATCATATTTTTACAATTAAAAACTGTCAAAAATTATTTGAAATATTTTTAAAATTTTTTAAAAATCCAAAAAATAATTTTAGGATTATACAAATAAAGCATAAATAATCTAATATATAATGGTAAATTTAACATGTCTCTAACAACCACCTTGTATTTCAAGAAAAAACTAAAATGGGAAGATAAGTCATGAAAATACTCAACAACCAAATAATATGTTCTTTCAAATATTTGAAATATTATAAATTATAAATACTTAAAAGAAAGAGATAAACAAAGTTGGTTGGCTGCAAATTCTAATCAGTAATACACCAAGCTACTAAGAGAAAAATAACATTAAAAGACAAAATACAACATATTATACTTTTGATTCTAGAAATACCTAATATAAAACCTTGAGCTGGAGTTGATGATAAATATAAAAAAAAAATATAATGGTTCTACAAAATATCTTCTACTAAAAACCTACATATATGGCTTGAGCAGAAGCTACCTTAAGCAGAAGCTTCCGAGTACCCAGAACCAAACCTGCATTAGTATTTTCGATCAATAACAAAAAGAATGCAGAAAAAAGTAGTGATTACTTTTCATTTGAAAATGATGTCCATGATTACCACTAATTTTAAGTGATTTTCATTTATACTTTGTAAAATGTGGGTCAATTTGATTGAATATTTTCTCAGTTTTTTTACAAAGGTTATTTAGGATAGTTATGTACTCTCTCAATCTAAAGACAATTTTATTGAACTCCAACATAGATGTATAGTCACAAAAGAAAGGATAAGGTATGAAATAAATGTATTATACGAGAATCTTGAGAATATTACTTAATATTTTTTTTTATTTAAATTAGTTTTTAGAAAATATTTCAGTTTTAGAAATATATTTCAGTTTTAGGAAATTAGTTATTATTTTATATTAAGAGTGAGATATTGTAATTATTTTATACTTGATATTTTGTTACATTTTACTCTATATATAGAGTATATCAATAAAATATAAAAACATGTTTCTCCGTATAACATATCACATATATCTCTCATATATTTCATATCTTTCATATTTTCAAAAGTCCCAAAAATCCCAACAAAGAAGACGTTGGTATGTATAGTAGTGATTGAGATAAAGATGACATAAAATTGGTTAACATTGTAAATTGCAACATGGTTTTGTTTGTCCTATGAAAAGGGGAAGAGAAACCAAAAAGGATAATTAAGAAAGTTGTAAGATTTCATGATAAATACTTAAAGGTTTATCTTTTACTGAAACAATTGGCAAGTGTGTGATTCATGAAACCAGTTGACCTCACTAAAAATTTTATCATACCTAAAGATCGTGACTATATCACCAAAGTGAAAGGAATAAATGAGAAATTTTATAAATCCTACCCCTATTGCAGCTAAACAGGTTCTGTTACATGATCAAATAATGCTACTATGGTCTATCAAAAGAAATAAACTATTCAATGCAATCTAGAATCACCAATCAATCCCTTCTTGTAAATATTTCCATGCAGTGGTCTTACAAAAAAGGCAAACACATTTACGAGTTTCAAGAAGCACTCACGGTGTCATATACAAGCGTGGATGACTCTTGATAAAGTTACTAGTTGAACAACTTACTTTTAGTTTTTCCATTCTCCCAATATATTTTGAGATTTCTCCTTTAATCTTGCATTTTCTTAATACCCTGCATTATGCTGTCCAAGTAAACTATAGTTCATTTCTGAAAAAACTTCTAACAGAAAAAGCATTTATAAGTCATTGAACTTACAATGTTTTCATGGGTTTTAAGTTATTTAGTGGTGGAAAAGATGAGCTTTTATCACCTTTTAGGTAAGTTATCCTCCTAAGTATTAAAGAATTAGCAAAACAATCACTTAACATACTCACCTTCTATAATCAAAACATAAATTAAATAAAGAATTGCATGCATACAAATCAACCTGCAAAGTTCATCGATGGAGTTAAATCATAATCCTAGTTATTTTAAGTTTTCTTACTTTGCAATCAAAATTTGGTGTGCATATGTGACATAATATATCTTACTTTGAGGATCCTTAGAAGGGCTTGGATTTGGTTTTGTTGCTTTACTTGCAACTTTGCATGGCTTCTTGGCATTGGTAGCTTGCATGGTCTCTCCCTATAAACACCAATCTCATAGTGAGTTCTATAAAATTGATTTAATTATGTAAATTAGTGAGTTCTAGCTTTTGTTTTTTGTTTTATTGTTATTAGGTTTGAAAGGAAAGAAAGAAAGATGTGTGTCTGTATGTATTATATAATAATAATAATTTGGAGTATATTTTGGTGACAAAGTTAGATAGAGAAATTTAGTAGTAATTACCAGGCAAATTGCCAACCAACTTGTTGGCAAAAGATCAACACTTCTTAATGACATAAGGCCTATGCACCTTTGAGCTAATCCTGTTATCTAAAACTAAGATACCACCCATAAACTAAGAAAGATCAACATTTCTATAACAATCGCTATAGTCCAAGCAATTCTTTGTGATTGTCATATATAGGGCTGAGCAAAATGTACTGAACTTCACTGAACCATTCAAAATTAATGTACTAAAAATCAGTTCACTTGAACTGCACTGAATTGAAAAATAATTCAAACAAACTGAACTAAACTATTTTTTTCTAACAAACTGAATTGAATTGCAGTGTACTATAATATGAACTGAACTGTTATAAATAGAACTATTTTACGAACTGCATTATTCTTGAACTGAATTGCACTATTTTTGAACTTAACTACAATATTTTTGAACCGAATTGCTTTGATTTTGAACCAAAATGTATTATTTTTTAACCGAATTGCACTAATTTTGAACCAAATTGTAATATTTTTTAGCCAAATTGTACTGGTTTTGAACCAAAATTTACTAATTTTGAACTGAATTGCCCTATTTTTGAATCAAATGCACTGTTTTTGAACCAAATGCACTATTTTTGAACCGAATTGTAGTATTTTTGTACCGAATTGCATTGAATTTAAACCAAACTGCTTAAGAAAATTACAAAATCCCAAACAACATGAGCAAGTTTTGTATTTCAAAAATCATATTGAAGACAAACACGATCATCCATTTCTCAACGAAACCAACATCATATATATCATAGTTCAATACACCAAAATTAACATATTAATACGTGTTAATACAAAGGTTTAAATCTTAATACATATGTTTATGTAACTAAAATTAATTATTAACTAAAAATTAGTAAAATATATTAACTTTTATAATTTTATATATTTTTATTTTATGTAACTAAAGTTATATTGGAAACTAAATATAAAAATATGACTTAAATTTATATTTTACATTTTGCTTTCTTAAAAGTATAATATATTTTCAATTTTGTTTCTAAATATAACATATTTAAATATTTATAAGTATATTACTAATTTTATATAAATAAAATTGATTTTATTATACTTATTTTGTAAATAAATTTAAATTCTCATTGTAATTCTTTTATAGGCAGCCTTTTAAAAATATATTACTATATTACTTATTTATTGTTACTGTTCTGCATTCAGTTACTTTTTATTTAGAATACTCATATTTATATTTTTCTATGATTACTTTATACGTTATTCTTTGGCATTTTTGGCAACTTAATTAATTATTCACAACATCAATTAGTAAATTAAATATATGCTAAACCATGTATTAACCAAAATCGTATAAAAGAATATTATTATTTCTAAATACCAATTTCTTAAAAAAGTATTATTCTTTCAAAATATTAAAATTAAAATTTAATTTAATTAAACTAAGAAAAAAGAAAGATTTATTTAAAATTCTGGTCTACCAAACCAATGGAATTAGTGTTGTTGCTCCGTTCCACTTACAAATGGTTGTGCTCCGTCATCGATGTCATCCACTTCATCTTATTCCACCTCCGCAAATCCCACACCACCTCATTCTCTGTCCTTCAATCTCACATTACAATAGTTAACTAGTTAACCATTTCAAGTACAGTTTTTCAAAACTTTAACTAATCAATAGTATAGTTCAGTTTTTTTTATTAGTAATTCAGTTATTTTTAGTTTGATATAGTTTAGTTAACTATAGTTTAGTATAATTAAGTTATTTTTGCCCAACCCTAATCATATGCATTATACTTATACTCTATGTCACAACGTGCTAGCTAATCCTTTAAATATTATCTGTTACATCTAAACTACATAACTTTGTTTTTCATATCTCAAACTTCAACCAAAAGAAAAAAATGTTGCTTTTATCAGAGAAATGCAATAAAGTATTGAGGTGGACCTTGCATTGGATGTGTGTAATCTAGCAAGTGTAATAGTTTATGAACTCCAAGTCTATCCGAACGAAAACGCACACTCATCATATTCTTCCCTTTCTCTTCTTGTCAGCAAACATAGCAGTGAAACTAAGATTTTTTCATTTTTTTTTTCAACTAATGTATTTAAGACTTACATTAATGTTCTATGGTGTGAAAAGAGTATATAAAAACATAGATACTAATAAAAAGGGGCCATTACGCTGGCTGCCTAGAACACTGATTGCTTTTGCACAAGCAGCAACTGCAAGTTTTGATTACATACAACGAGCCACATGCTTTTTTAGAAGATTTTATATATATTTTAGACAAATTATAATTACATGTAAAATCAAATCCAGATAAAAACTAAATAAAACAGCAGAATTCATGGAGTAAAGACTCAAATTCACTGGCTATTTCACTTGACCGTAGAAATATAAAACCTGGAAAACATGAAGAGATTAAGGAAAAAGAGTAATTTAGGCAAACATGAATTAGATAACACCCCTCTAACGCATATGTGCCAAATATCTATTCTAAAAAAGGAGAGGTTACCAATGCGTGGTGATAGCAAACCATGCAAGTGACATCTTATTGGATTTAGTTCTGCGACTCTTTGGTGTCGTGGAATGCATGTGACTACTCTGAACCACTTGCAAAAGTGGCTTGTACTATTCCAAGAGTTGAACACTTCCTTAGGGTAAAGCGATATTGCTGATAAAAAAGAAAAGAAAAGGTAAAAGAATATTGATTCTTTGAATTTGAGCATAGGTAGTTGTAAATTGATCGGTCTCATTTCCAAATGCATAGGTAGTTCCTATATTTTGAGACCAAAAGCTTGAAGAGAAGAGAAGAAACCAGAGAATGCGTATGAACCGAGCAACACTTGACATAACTAAAGAGAGCAACTGAAAACAAGAATTATGGAATTTAGAGTCCAAATCATGATATAGTTATGATTGTGATTTGTAAATAAACACAATTTACATAGGAGTTGGCATACTATACTCATAACATTTAGAAACCTTTCAAATTAGGTAAAATACTGAAAAGCAAATTGTCGAATCAGCTAAATTTTATACCTGTAGTATCATGTCTCAAGCATATATGTTATAAATTTTAAAAAATAATTATAATAAAACAGAGGAAAAACCTTTTAAATATACTTGTTTTGGTCATCCGGATTTTCTTTATCTTCTAATTAGTTGTGGACATTTGATTTAACAAAGATAACATATTAGATTATGAGTCTTTTCCAGTCTTGAACTTTTACTTTTCTTAGCTTCTTCTACTCAAAAGTAAGCAAGAGAATTAAATACATAAATGATTGTTGTATATGAGAAGTACAATAACAGGACTCTAGTTGTATCACAATTAAGATCACTATCTGCTTTCTTTGTCTTTCAGACTCAAAATTTAGTCTGGAACCAGAACAATGAAGGATCAAGGGTCTCTATTGTTGGAAAGAGGAAAAAAGAAACAACCTAAGTAGCCCAACCATGTATTAAATATAATTAAACTAAACAAGAATAACTAAAATTAAATTATGTTGAATACGAATTACAAATTCTTTCCCCTCTCAAACTAAAAACACGCTATTAAATGCATACAAATAATAATGAACGTAAAAAAAATTCTTACCTCGTTTCCATTTGTTAGCTTGGGAGAAAAGTTTGTTGGAAAGAGGAAAAAAGAAACAACCGAAGTAGCTCAACCATGTATTTAACATAATTAAACTAAATAAGAATAACTAAAATTAAATTACATGAATATAAATTGCAAATTCTTTTCCCTCTCCAACCAAAAACACGCTATAAAATGCACACAATTAATAATGATACATAAAAAAATTATACCTAGTTTCGATTAGTTAGCTTAAGAGAAAATTGTAGCCCTATATGGATGAACTGCATATTTTTTTGCTTTGACACCAAATATTGTCTTTTCTTCTTTGAGTTTTCCATTCAAGTTTTCATCTCCAAAAAAAGTTTCAGGCGAATTGTAGAAGCAATCATAGCCATTTTCAAAATGCGTTCTTGTGTTTTTAGAAAAGACACCACTGAATGAAAAACACCATTATTTAAAAACGATTGAAGTATAAAATTTATAGCAGTTTGAATAATTGACAAAATTTGTTTTAATTTTTAACGGTTTATTATAACCCCTAAAAATATACTGTCAATATAAATTATATTTTTTGTAGTGAGTGTCCCATAATTCATATCAGAATAACAATATCAGTATACAGAAAGTTGCAAGGTTGTGTTCTTGACCAAACTTCTTTAATTTAATTTTTCTAACATATTTGATAAAAAATTCCCAAACCATAAGTTTTTTTTTATTAGTAGTAATTATGTTCAAGCGTGATTATTGAATATAACTTATACAATTTAAATTCATTAGAAAAAAACAAGTATAAAATTTGTGACATTACAATTTTTTTAAACAAGATCATTAATTGTGTTTAGAATTTACCACCATATCTAAAGAAATTATGGTTACGATCGTTTCGGGTATATCATCGTATCTACACTCCACACTCCGACAAAGATATTAAGGAAAATGATTTCTAATTATTAAATTTTGACAACTTTCAATTTCATTTAAAATCTTAGGTGTCATTTTTTAAATGCTTTTTTATTTGTTTATTCTTAATATTATCCCATTAATAAATCATGAAATGGTTATATCAGAAAGGCGCATTAAAAGTATTGAGAAGAAAGGCGCATTAAAAGTATTGAGAGGAAAGAAGGTTTGAATATATGCATCATGCACATGTGACAAAAAAGAAATATATATAACAAAAACATCTAAACATCGAAATCCAAAAGAAAGAGAAAAGTAGTTTATTTACACGTCCAAAAGATTGATAATTGTAACCCACCAAATGCATCACTATTGAAAACAAACAAGTCACCATTGTATGCTTAGGTGTTGAATGTGAGAAATTTTTTCCCAGTCTTCGCCTCCTTCTTGGCAACGCTGATCCAGCAAAGGACAACTACTTATGAGAAGATGTGAAATTGATTTTGGAAGGCCTTCTTCTGGTAAGCATCGAAGGTTGGGGCAGTTTTCAAGACGCAATGATCGGAGAGATGAGAGTTGATAAAGACCCTTATAGTCCAGTTTTTCTAGATTTGGACAATCACGGATGATTAGTTCAGTAAGAGAGAGTGGAAGCAAACCTTCATCAGGAAAACATTTTGCATCCACTTTTTCAATGAACAATTGTTCAAGAGAAGGATTATCTCTGAATGCTCTTTTCAGTGAGCCAACAAGTAGTCTAGAGCAACTCAGTGTCATAACTTTTAGATTTGATGGCAAACCTCCCTCAGAAAACGACTCATGTTTTGGACAGTCTCTTATGTGTAGCTCATTGAGAGATGGAAGCAACATATGCATGTTTGCAGGCAATGATTCAAATTTAGGACACTTTTCCATTGTCATACTCTCGAGATGATTGTGAATGTGATCCTGTGAAATCATCTGCAGATTAGGAAATCCACTGAGTTCAAGCATTTTGAGTGTTGGGAAGAAATCCAATGGAAAGATCCTTAGAGCGACACAATCATCGCTTATTGACTTCAAGGTAATGTACAAATATTCAACAGTGTCAGACCAAACAATTTCTACCAATGATGCTTCCATTATGAGACTTTTCATGGTAGCCCAGTCCAAATGCAACTTTCCACAATCTAAAGCAACTAAATCTAGAGCTCTTGGAGCGGAAGCCTCAAGTTGTTGGCAGTTTATAACTCTTATTTCTTTCAAAGGAACAAGTTGCTCTGGCAGCACTCCTTTCAGCTTGGGACAATCATTTATATAAAGTGTTTGAAGATTTGGAAAAATACCTGTTTTGCATTCCCATTTTTTCCATTGTCTCATATCAGAGAATGTCAAATTTTGCAGACTTAAATGAAGAGGAGTTGCTCCCATAAAAATCAGCATCAATACTCACTATCCCATCAAGTCTAATTATTTTCAAGTCCTTAAGAAATGGCAAAATTCCAAGGGGAGGTAAACGTTTGGAATGATCATGCATCCAACACTAAGGACACCAGGTTCGGTAATGAATGTAACCAGTTTGGAAATAGTTTCCCGCCGTAGTCAAAGATTGCTAACTCCTTTAAGTTTTCGGAAGGTTGCAGGTTCTTAATTATCTCCTCTTCTTTTTTCGAATCAATAGAGTCCCTACTCCTTGTCCAGCTCAACTCTAACTTCACAAGGAGTGTTTTATTCTTCAAATATGCTTCTGATGCATCCACTGAATTTTCAATATTCTGCAACTTCCAAATTGAAAGACTTCCATCAAGGTTGAGCTCTCCTAGCTGTTGAATACCGAACTCCCTGTCGCGGCCAACCTTAAAGGATTCAATGACTACTTTAAGATTCTTCAGTTTTCCCAATCTTGGCGGAACCGTTTTCAAATTATTAGCTTGCAATTCAAGGAGACACAAATTCGTGATTAAATGCAAATTTGAAGGTAACTCCTTCAAATACATACAGTAGTTCAACTTCAGTATTTGCAAGTGGGAGAGTGAACATATCTTTCCAGAAAGCCTATGTATTAAAGTATATGAGAGGTCTAACAATCGGAGATGCTCAAGATTGCCAATAGAGTCAGGCAGCTCTTTAATGTCAGAGAAATGAGACAGAGATAAAATTCGTAAAAGCCTAAACTTGGAGAATAATTCATGTATCGACACATTGACACCCCAATGGTCGAGATCATGAATTCTCCTACCTGTCCGCATAAATGTACGTAACCTTTCTGTGTTGCATGGGGTTTCAAACCCATCAAAATTTTGAGAGGATTCAAGTTCAACTGAAAAATGACGAGTTATTTCTTGTATCTTCTCTTTTTGACCAATTTCCCACTTGAAGTATATGCCTCCACCGACATACTTTGCCAAATCATTTAGAAGGTCATGCATCACAAATACTTCTTCCTCTTCACCTGATTGTTGGAAGAAGGATCTTGATAGTAGATCATTGAAGTATTGTTGGCAAACTTTTTCTGAAGGACAATGTAGGAGATTTTCAGTCATCCACAAGTGCATCAAATGCTCCTTCTTAAACTCATAATCCTTGGGAAACAGGGCACAATAAGCAAAGCAAACCTTCAGATGGGAAGGAAGGTGGATATAGCTCATTGCTAAAGCAGGGATAATATCACAACGGTCTTGTGAAAATTCCCATATTTCGCTTTGGAACACACTTTCCCACTCTGAAACAGATGATTTGTTGTATAATAAACTTCCCATTGTTTTCAGTGCTAGAGGTAGTCCTTTACATTTTTCAACTATCTTCTTGCCAATCTCCGTGCACTCTGGATTTTGTTGAGTATCAATGTCTTTAAATGCGTATTTAACAAACAAGTTCCAGCAATCATCTTCTTGTAATTGCTTTAAGGAGTGAACTTCTGACCGCATGGTAGAGGCAACTTCCTTGCTACGTGTAGTGACTAGAATCCTACTCCCTTGGACTCCAAACATGAGAGGCTTCTGCACTTCTTCCCAATTACATTGGTTCTCGTTCCAAACGTCATCCAAAACGAGAAGAAATTTCTTCTTAGTCAATTTTTCTTTTAATCTTGTATGGACCATCTCTAAATTTCCACTATCATCAGTTGATTTAGTAACAGCCTCAAGAATTACTTTTGATACTTTGAAAACATCAAATTCATCTGAAACACAAACCCAAGCTTTGAAATCAAATTTGGCCTCGTTTATCCTTGGGTCATTGAATACATGTTGGGCAAGTGTGGTCTTACCCAGCCCGCCCATTCCCACAATACAAAGTATTGATGGCTGGTTAGGATTGTTGTTGTCGGATATCAGCCAGTCAACGATCTGTTTTTTATCATCATCTCTGCCATAAATATTAGTTCCGATAACCAACGATGTTGTTTGTGATTTCTGTGGGAGTTCATTACTCAACCCAGATCTAACAACCCTACCTGTTTTCAATCCTAGATCACCCCTTTGACTTGAGTGAAATTCTAGGTTTTCAAGGACTTTTTGCATCTTAGACTCAATTTCCTTGTTATAGGAACTAATAGGAGAAGATTTGAAGAAATTGAGTACCTTGAAAGTACAACATGTAGAGGTTTGAGATTCAGAATCAGCATCCACTTGTCTTTTGTAGAGCATTTGTATATCATCCAAGAGATCCTCTGCATCAAGGACAATATCTTTGACCTCAAGCAACCAGTTTCTGACATTTAGATTCGTGAACTGCTTTCTCTCTGCATCATCAGCTAGAGAATGGATGGAGTTCATCTTGGTTTTCAACTTGTTCAGCAACTCCTCATCAAGCTTTCTTGTACGAAAGAAATCGAGAATTTGGGGAGAAGCTAGCTTCTGGAATGCAACATTAAGGAAAACAGAAAGAAGAGTACCACCAACAAGTTCTAATGCCATGCTAAGACAAAGATGAATGATTCGAGTGCTGGATCAGCTTTTGCCAATGACTCAGTGCAAGACAGGTTTATGGAGTCATGGAACAAACAATAACATATTTGATCAACATTTTCTTCTTCGATGCTGTGCTTAGTCTAGTCAAACAATAATTCTTAAATTTTAATCATATATTTTAAAAACAACTATTACGAAAGTAGTCAAGCTAGTATTGTAATTAAATGATCAAGTTGCACAATACATTTGCATTACTATATTAAAAGGTTTGTTTGTTAAACAATGCATTTGCGTGTCGAACATGGAATGATGTAAGATATTTTGTTATTTTACTGATTTTTATTTTTTATATTTGCGGAAGTTTCATGGTTGAAAGTTGTAAGTGATATGGACATGGCATGAAATAATGGAATTTACTTTTATTTTATTGATATATCACATTCACACGCCTTAATTCCTAAATTTTACCTGTATATTCAAGATCAAAGAAACCCACACTGTAATAAATTTTTTTAATATATTCTAGAATACATCTATTTAGTCCTGAAACGATTTGTAGCTTTATATATGAATTCATTAGTATTTATCTAAATGATAATATTATATACATAATTATGACATGATGAAAATAATATTTTTATACGTTGATACTATATTTTAATTACATTAACTTGCATTTTATTTATATACTAGCATGAGACCCGTGCGTCGTGTTTTTGTTTTTTAAAATTTTTGTTTAGAAAACAGATTTAATATTATTATCAATAAATCGATAATTTAATTTAAAAGTTATACATGTTTTAATTGTGAATTTAAAAATATTGAAACAATAAATTCATCTAACAATTATGTAATTATATATTTCCGTATAATTAATTATTGATATGTATTATGTGCTATATGTTATGTGTTTTTGAGTAATTTCGAATAATTTATTTGTGATGATATAGATTGTTATTTTGCTTGGATTAAGAAAAGTCAGTTTAATTTTTTTAGAAATTTAATTACAAAACATTGTTTGATAATAAGTTTAGAGTTTTGGTCAAGATTAAAGAGTAAAAAACAGGTGTTAATTTATTTGTTTTGGATTTTTTTGTCAGATTTAAAAGTTATTTTTTATCATAGCCCTTACTATTTATATTTACATGATTATAAAGAAAAGTCAGTTTATTGTTTTAGAAATTTAATTACAAAACATTGTTTGTGATAATAAGTTTAGAGTTTTTGTGAAGATTAAAGAGTAAAAAACAGTTGTTAATTTATTTGTTTTGGATTTTCTTGTAAGATTTAAAAGTTATTTTTTATAAAGAAATTACTATTTATATTTACATGATTATAAAGAATATGTAATAATTATATTCCTTAAATAAATATAATTTTGATATAATTTCCTAGAATTAATTACAATTATATATTAGTGTAGTTATATTTGTAATTTCATTCTCTTATTGATTTATTAATTTGAATTTAAGGTCAATTTCGGTTAATTGTTTTATGTTTTGGTATTTTGGTTTCTTGTTTAACCTAGCAGTACATTATTAAAGTGCTATGGTAAACGTTTTTACTACTAATTTAATATCATTAAAATAAATGTAGTATAACTATCAGAATACGAAAAGATGGCGGCAAAATCAACTTATTACATGTCTTGTCGTGGGGATCTTTTTTTTGCACGTTGATTGGTTTCGTCAGGGGGTTTTATTTCGTTCAGTCGTTACGTTTTGTGGCTTTAAATGGTAAGTTGGATCAGTGTGCGTGTGCTTGCTCAGAAAGAAGAAAGAAACCATCATCCCTGTGTTTGGTCAGAAACGAAGAAGGAAACCATTATCCCTGTCATAGTTGCAGCAGCCTCCAAACATAAAATGTCTTCATCAAGGGCCATGAGCTTCACAAACTTTTACCAAAACTCAGTGACGGTGATGGAGCCCGCAGAGGTTGGTTCATTGTTTAGTTTCGTTTATTTAAAGTTTCATTTTTTGGATATGAATACCTAGGTTCTGGCGTAAAGTTAATATTTTTTTGTACGATAGTGTTGTGGTTGAAGTTTTTGTACAATTTTGTGTTCAAAGTTTTCATTTTTATGAATGCTTCTGGTTTCGTATATCTTAGGAATGTCTGGAGTTCGAAGTTGGATTTTATGAGCAATGGGGTAAAATGCTACTGCTGGGGATCAACTTCTTTAGCGATCCGAAAGGAAACACAATAAATATAGAGTTTGAGGACGGTCTTTTGGGTCAGAGACAGTTTCATGGTGTTGAGAGCATTCGGTCTTTTTGTAACCTCAACGATGTTTATTATGTGTGTACTGTTTACTGTGGAGACCGGTATTTTCGTATAAGGCTTTTTGATTTGGATTGAACCGAGTTTGAGTACCCTGGTACAACAAAGAATTCTCTTGCATGTAACCCTTTGTCTTCAATAAGGTTTTTCCAAGCGTTTAGGGTGCAGTTTATCCCAGCCACGGTATGCAATATTAATCCGTTTATATTCATTTACAGTTGCATTTGTATGGCATTGATTCTAATATACTTCATTTCTTGATTCTTGTCTTAGATGTTGATTACTGTCCCAGATTACTTCCAAATATTCTGTCGGGATAAGCTTGCGTTTAATTACGCGGTGAAGTTGTATGACCCTCTGTCAAAGATGTTTGAAATATATGTCGATACAGATGAGTCTTTGAGGATGGTTCTGTTTGGTTTTAGTAGGTACATTCCATATTATGGGTTGACTGGTCCGTGTTACTTACATTTAAACTATGTAGGAAACAATGTATTTCTTCATAGGATATTCTCGGCAGAAGGAGTAGAAATGGATTATAACAGAGATTCGGGCAATGCTGCAAACATCCAAGTTCCAGTTGCTGCTCCTGATATTGAGAAAGTATTAAGCAATTATGATGTTAAAGCATCTTCTTTGGTAAGACAGATATGTATACTCCTGCTTTTATACTTGAATTCACATCTATCATGCGTTAACATGTTTTTTTGGAATGTAGTATCTGGATTCGAAATTTGCAAAAGAATGCTTGATCAAGGGACGCAAGAGCTACAAACTGACGAATGACCAATCTCAATTCTGGGACTGTAAGATTCGTTGGACGGGCAGAAGTTCCTATGAGTGTTACTTGACCTGTGGTTGGAAGAAGTTTTGCAAAGAAAACGGATTGGCTGCTGGTGATCGGATAA
>Ga0214545_1004124_pt1 | contig 27359 bp, 18 predicted proteins | sample CNSS4metaG_FD_160064 | JGI IMG/M metagenome (GOLD analysis project Ga0214545, IMG submission 160064) | Root nodule microbial communities from cowpea collected in UCLA plant growth center, Los Angeles, California, USA - CNSS4 | ecosystem: Host-associated > Plants > Roots > Nodule | place: USA... | reverse complement strand
CTTAGGGAATCAAAAATAACAAACACAAATGAAAGGGATGAAGGATTAGTGAACTTCCTTTCTAAACATGCTTAGTCTTCTTAAGCATGTGCCTTCATCCTTGGTTGGGGTCAATCCTTCATCACTAAACATATTAGTTATCACTTCACACCACCTTGTTCCTTCCTTGAAGCATCACTCCACTAACTTGATCACACTTGACTTATGGTCTACTGCCCCATATCAACATTCATGACCACCTTTATTCATAACAACACTTATAACATCTTGCTTCCTTTACTGACTTCAACCAAGGGTAATAAAGTTCACAACCAAGTTATTCCATTTTCAAATTAAAACTTTCAACTATTACAACCACCAAATTCATTATGGCATCCCATCTTCATTTTTGATCCAATGTAACCATCCTTACACAAAACCTTAGAAGCATATATTTCCTTGACTTTAAATTTCTTGTTTGATTTATACCTAGCAACTCTACAATACATCTCAAACTAAGATTGTCCAATTTGCCATTTCCCAATCTTTTTGAGAAACTCACTAGTGCTAGTCAGGTGACTAGACTAATGAAATCTCTTCATATCTTCTCTTCCTAACTCAAACACTTATACTTATCCACTAACTCTTACTCTTACCTCATCAAATCAAGATCTTGAATTCCCTTCTCTGTAAGCATCTACTCTTACTTTCTCACTTTTAGCTTGTCACCCTAACTTGAAACCATAACTCAACCATCTGCTATTTCTCTCGTCCAACTTTCTCTGGGCAACTCCACACTTCCAACCCTGAATGATCCTTGAACACTTTTAATTGATACTCATAAGGACGACATCTTTATTGTTTTTAAAGAACGGGCTATCGTAGTAACCATTAGATCATGAGTAAGATAATTCTTCTCATGCACCTCTTACCTTTCATAAGTATCATTTGCCATCATCTCGCTGTGCTAGTCTGATCCATACACAAATTCACTTCTTTGTTTACTTAAAATGATGTTCCTTTCATGTCTGCTATGATAAGGAAACAATCATTGTTGAGAAACATTCCTCAAAACCTCTATAAAACCTGCAAAACTCTTTAAACTCCCCTTATAACAGCCTTAACATTCCATTTCCTCATCATCGTATCCACCTTTTTAAAACCATATGTCCTACTAGCCATTCCAACCTTAGTCAATACTCTTCTTGAATGGTTTTACACCCACAACTTCTCTTTAAAGATCCATCAAACTTGAAGTCATTCTAGTGATTATACTGAGTTTATACCATTATGTCTCCAACAAATCTTTCTTTTGCTTCTCTTACTTCACACTCCTAGCATAAACCATCCAATTAGAAACTATTAGCAAAGTTCGACTCCAGACACTAATGCAAAAGTGAACTTCACCACTCCAAAGCGAAAATTCTAATATTTACTTAAGAACAAATCTATAAACTCTTCTACCACTGAGATCCTTTGCGTTTATTATTTGCTTGCCTTTGTCATATAACTCTGATTCATATGACACCCTGCCCTCACCTTTCAGCTTGATCCACACTTGATGCACCACCACTGACTTATCTCTTTGAATTAAAGGATACTACTTCGTTAGGGATCATATCTCCTAAGAATGAGATTAAGAAAACAACCAATTCACCCTTGAGATTATGTCCCAACCTTGTAAAGGAAAATTTTCAAATTGGATTTGAATTTAGATCCTTTGATCACCATGAAACATGAGACACACCCGAGTAAACTTCACTTGACCGCAACTGTAGCAAACCACCATCTCTACTCCAACTCCCTCTTACCGGCAACAATGACTCCTTTACCATATGGGCAACACCAAGAAGTATATAATCCCAAACAAAACCAAACTCATATCCCAAGCACCACTTTTATACCTTGTATCCTTGAATTTGATCATTTGCGCTAGTCGCTCTAGCACCAACTATCGCAGACACCATTTCAATTACTTCATACTTTTCTTTTCCTTTCATTCTTTAGTGTACTTTGCCTCCATTAGCTTTTGTCACTCCTACGTGATCAAACTTAATGGTACGCTTCTTCTTCCAACACTTAGATTCCTTTGTCTCAACCCATGGTCAATTGTTCTACTCATGCGAACTACTTTTCCTTGAAACACCCTACTATCAACTCCAAAGACCAATGAACCTAGCATGAAACCTTTATGCCACTTCATTCTTATCCACATATTATTTTTCCCTCTATTTAGGAAACATCATTTTACTTGACTGATCTGTAAGCTCTACTCCATGTTAGCCTGTAACTAGAGATTTTTCATCTTTTTACACTTCATGGTCTTTATCTTTCTTAGCTTGCTCGATGCCAAGCAATCTCATTATTTTCTGCAACCTAGGATCTGCCAACTACTTCTCTTCCACCAATCCAAGAAAGCACTAGATATGGTCTTACGACTATATCTAATGACACTTCTCCTAACATTACATGTATCTGTATAACTTTGAACCTCAGCATTGTCGGGATGTAGAACCAAATTGATTCTTCCTCAAACATTGTTACACTTCTATGCACTGATATCTTCCATATGTCTAACCTCTAGATTCAACTCCTTTTGGAAAACTTGTGGCATTTGCTCCCAAAATTGTCCTTGAAGCTCTCTTAGTCCAAATGTTGCTAAGCTCCAACATCTTTTCTCAGACTACTAACCCAAACTTAGCTTTTCTGGTTCACCAATATACATCATACAACAACTTCATACCCTTGAAGCGATAACTTGTTTCAGAGGCCTCATCCAACTCTTGTAAAGGTAGGCATGCCAAGTTGACCTTGAATCTGCATTCCTCTACCACTATAGACGCTAAACAAAAACTACAAAGAGGCAAACAAGACAAACAAGGACATAGAAAGCAAAACTCCATCATCTACGGAGAACAAAACCATTTGTCTATCACCTTTATTTCCCGTAAACCATTAGAATTAAGAAAGGAAAACAACTTTTGATCTAGTTATGAGTGTGCACCCTCATTACTTTATCAAGATGTTTCATGTTCTTAATACTTTCGGTTCCACAGGAAACTCGACTGAACTTGAACTTTAACACAAAAAGACATGACAAACCCACAACCCTTAGATCATCCTAAGGACGAACTGCTCTGATACCAAAATGTAACATCCCAATTTTTAGATGCTTAAAACTAATAAAAATAGGGAGTTTCATCATAGTTCCAAAACAGGTAATTCAGTGTACACAATATATTAATACAATCTTACAAAAGATATGACTATAAAAATATATCACTTATACACTTACACTAAACTAATAAAAATATACCTAAACTGACCACCACTAAAGCTCCCGCCTAAAATGATGGCTCCTCATCCTCTAGAAGTGCCTCTGACATTGCAACCACATCTGCTCCCACCATTAAGGTGATCATCGTAAAGGAAAACATACAACATGAGACAGAAACACAAAAAGCAAGGGTAAGCTAATAATGATTTAAAGAAGATTACATTAGAGTAAGAGCATAATAACAATCAATTATCACAAATTCACACAGGAACATTCCAATACTCACGCCATTCAACTCTAGACTCAATTATCCAGATATATGCAATTAACATCGGACCTCTTGGTGGCTTGCACCGTGTATGATTCCCAAACTTTGCAGAGTTTGGCCTCAAGGGGTTATCATCCAATCATCACACCAGGTAAGTCTCCTTCGCGCCAAAGACTTGATCGAGTCCAGTGGCTAAGACCTTTTGCTACTCCTCACGACATAACCCATTATACTCTATATGAGCCTTAATGGTTATTGGAGCGTCAGGATACCAACCAAAACTGAGTCCTTATGTCTTTGCATACCCTACCTCATCCACACTTAGAATTTCTCCACGAAATTCCTCCATAATTCACATACAGTAGATCCATATTCACCCAATCTCACTCAAAGCATACCAAGACAGTCAAAATAATCCATTTCAGATCAATTAATGCAATGAAACACATCAAAACAGCAAACACATGAAATCTGGCAGTTCAACGCTCAGCCTCAGATTCCAATGCTTAGCCTCAGCATTAAAATTTTGTTTCAGACTTGCAGATGTCCCAGCGCTTGGGCACCGCTCGGCTGGCGCTTAGCTTCATTCTTCTCGCATTTTTTCAATGCTAAGCACCGCTGGGATAGCGCTCAGCGCTGATCCTCTCGCATTTTTCAAGGCTCGGCCTTGAATTCCCAGGCTCATCCTTGCACAAAAAAATAGCACATATTTTGGTTTTCGTTGGGAGATGTATAACTTGATTTCATGACCCAAATTGGCACCTCCATGGCAGTGTTGTATAGTTTTCAAAATGGTTTTCAAGCAAAGTGAGATGATACCAATTAGAGCCATGATTCAAGTGTTCATTTTCCAATTCAACCTCAACTCATACAATGCATTCACAATTCCACTTATATAAAGCATCAACTAGTTCACAATTCACAGCAAATCAAGCAGTCAATTCTAACTACACACTATTATATTCATTGAACTCTCTAAATAAAGTAATTATCGGCTTCCCTTACCTGACAAAGCGACTCTACAGACCCAAACCGCTCAAAGAACACCAAAACGCATCTAACTCCACAGGATGCTCTATCTACACATAGAAACATCATAAGAACGATCAGGATCTAGCATTATGATCACTGATCAGCAAAGACTCATACTGATGATTAAAACGTCGCATATAAGCGGAAGAGAGCTCGCATGCAACAAAAAACAGAAAAAGACTAAAAAGAGAGCGAAAACTTAACTTACGCGAACGGAGAAACTGATCGGTCCAATTTGAAGAGCTCGCCGAGAGGATCAATCCTACGGTCTGGGTTCTTCAATAAGACGAGAAATCTAGAAAAGTGGTTTCTAGAGAGATGGTGTGTTTTAAAAGTAATGAAACTCGTTTATAACGATTCTATTTGTACTAAAATATTTTAATATTAAAATAATCGAGTCTCACTATTTTTAAACCACTATCACTTTTAAAACATCATTTTCTAGAGTCTTACAGTGTAGTAAGCTATTTAATGTATAATTTGGAAATATAAAAGTGAAATTAGTTTTTTATTTATACTTTGTTTATTAATTTTGTTTTTAATTTGGTTTATATAGTATTTCGAAAAAAAAATTAATGATTTATAATAGAGGTGGTGTTGTATAATTAATTTGTTTATGTTTATTTAAAGATTTAAAATAGAAAAATTTCGTGGAAGTATGATTTTTTTTTATATTTTTATAATTAGATTTTGTTGTAATAATTTTATTGATATTTATTTTGTGACATAAATAAGTTATGTAAAATGTATTGTTAGAATTTACAGTTGTTAATAAGTTTTAATATGAAGTTAGAATTTATATTTTTCAAATATCCTAACAAATATTGGAAATTTGGTTGAAATTAATTATTGTTGTTGTTTTCATGTAACCTGAAATTTTATTTCAGTAATATTTGTGTATTTTAATTGGAGTTTATAAAGTATAATGCAACAGAAAATATATTTATTTAATGAAAGACATTACAAGTACCATAATTGACAGCAATAAAAATACAATTTATTTCTCTCTTGTCAGGATGAACAATTCAATATATTGTCAAGTGTCAGGACGTGCCACAGACAGGTCCAAACATTGAACTTCTTTCCACCGGTTGATCATTTGTTCAACATCAGTATCTGTTTTGATTTGAGTCGTGTCATGGATAAGTCTGTTATTGAAAATCTTCATGGGACGAAGGTAGATAATATGAGTTATTAATAAACGAGTCCCACAATGTGTTTTCTACATTATTTTTTGTAGAAGATCATCAAAGGTGAAATTGTGGGGGATTGACATCGTAACAGTAGTGTTGGATTTAAAGTATAGCCCGTAACCATATGGGCTATCTGTGATGTCTGCCCTTCTAAGAGGTCCTCCATAATATAACTTTGTTGGTGAACACGGAGTAGGGTTTGGGATTGTGGAAGAGGATGAGTGAGTTGGTCGTAGAAGAGTAAGTATTTCGTCAGCAGACCTTGTCAAGGTAACAAACAATTCAATTATTGTGTTAATAGGTAGATGAGACTTACAACGAATGATTTCTGCAACGTCATCGTCTGTTGAGATTTGAATAGCATCATACATAATGGCTCTATCCTCGTTGACTGTAGGTCTTCTGAAATACAACTTATTGATGAATGTCGTGCTTAGAACCCCTATAGTTGAGCACACTTTTTGGGTGAAAATGTTGAGTGTGCAATTCTCTGGTATGCGAAAGAGTTTTGGACTTTCACATTGGAACTTCACACCATCTTCACATTGCATCACTTGACCATTGGAAAACAAGGCCACAAGATAGGAATTTGAATAGTTCTCTTGGGTGTTGATGCCAAAGTGTTCCATGTCAAAGAATTGGATGTGTTGATATTTTGATAGTGGTTTGAGTTGGTAGTAGGTTGTTTTGTTATGCAGTAGCAGAGGACACTAAGTTGTTTTTCGAGTTGATGTATTTATAAGGCAAGTAGATGTGGGTCTGGGTATGGATTCAAATAAGGTTGACATGACCTGGTATCCCAATAAAGTGCACACATATTCTCATAGTGTTAGATTGCATGTGATACCATTAATGAATGCACCTCCCAATAAAGTTGACAATTATTGTCATAATTACATGGTCTAATTGAGGCCAATTATTTGAAATATGCATAAGCTTTTACAATGTTTACAGTAAATTTTGTAATTGGCACGAAATCTTAATTGATGTATCTGCCACCTTTAAGAGGAGTAATATACTATATTAGCTTTGGCACCTCCCAATAAAGTTGAGTAGTCTTGTCATTATGAGAAGGTGCAAGTCAGGCCAATTATTTCAAATTTGCGTAAGCTTTTACAGTGGTTAAAGTAAATTTTTTAATTAGCACGCATCCCAATTGATGTATCTACCACATTTAAGAGCATTAATATACTGTATGAGCTTTGGCACCTCCCAATAAAGTTGAGTAGTCTTGTCATAATGAGAAGGTGCAAGTCAGGCCACTTATTTAAAATTTGCGTCAGCTTTTACAGGGGTTACATTAAATTTTTTAACTAGCATGTTATCCCAATTAATGTATCTGCCCCCTTTAAGAGCAGTAATATACTACATCAGCTTTGACACCTCCCAATAAAGTTCAGTAGTCTTGTCATAATGAGAAGGTGCAAGTCAGGCCAATTATTTCAAATTTGCGTTAACTTTTACAGTGGTCAAAGTAAATTGCTTTCTTGACAGGCTATGCAGGTGAAGGTAGTAAGTTCTATTTAAGGTTGTGGTTCCTTAGTTTGAAAGTTGTGGAGTGCTCTAGTATAACAAGTAATAATGGTTTTATTTGAGGAGCTCAATGCATATAATTCCTTTAATGCTACTATTGATTTCGAAGATGGAAGGTTCTCGTTATGTAGAATTCCAAATGGGGTTAGTCTTAACCATATGCGTATCATCATAAGAAGTCATTTGATGGGACCATACCTGTAAGGATTGTGGACGTAGTAAACTGAGTCTTGTTGCGACTGATGCAGACCTTCAAAGAAATTTGGACTTTGGGGATATGTATGCAACCACGGTTGTGCAGAAGGTGGTGTTTTAGCATAAGTTGCAAACATACTTGGTATGCCTAGTTCTGAGTTTGGTGAAACTGAATTCCTTATTCCCTCTATATCTTGTGGTGGAGGAGGAGTGTTTAAGTCATGCGTAGTTTGTGGTGGTGGAGGGACATTTGTCGATGTTGATTGACGATGCATTCTAGGATCATTTAACATTTGTGGAACTGACAAATATAAACATGAGTTTGAAGTATACCATGACATGTATTCCATTGTGTGTTGAAGTGGCCCAAGCATCGGTACTCCAGTCAACGTAAGGTCATGCCGGTTATTCCATACATGTATCCATTGCGCATGTCTAGTAACCCAGTTCTCATCTTGTCGCCCCCTCATGTCTAATTTATGTAAATGATTAAGGTTGTTGGGTTCTTCAGGGATCTCCTGTGATAGGCGAAATTGTAACTTGACCCTATCGGACTGGTGCCATTCGACAATGGCAAAAAAAATTAAACTTGTGCATGACGTCCATATTGCTTGGTCACGATATGCTCCAACATCAATGATAGGGCCCAATCCCTCATAAGGAACCCAAATAAACTACAACAATCATTGAAAATGTCAATCATTAAGTTACAACCATTTATCGGTATACAAATCTAAAATGTTACCTGATTTTGTTGCATGTGATCTATCCTTGTTCGGTATCCGACTACAACATCATTAGAGGGGGACATTTCTGTAGTTCAGTACTTGACCACTGCTCCATTGGCAAACTAGCGAGAATGTTGGTGGAACTCTTGAAATGGGTGCAAGAAAAGGCATGTGAAACCATGCCCATGATTGTAACAACGAAGCACATCCACCCATAGTCCTTGCAGGTGCATCGGTTGCTCTGCACATCTCCTTGTACAAGACAACCAAACACGCTGAATGTAAGACCCCTGAAAATTAATTAATTAAATAAGTAATTAATTAAGTAATGCAGGTGGTGGGAACCTTGATGTCATTAAATGTTAAGTGGTATGACATGGAAAAGTACTAGCTCAACTGGTGAGAGTACTTGGATTGTGTGAGAGGACTTGGGTTCAAGTCTTATGTATGCCATTTATGTGTTGTTTGGGTTATTATTATTTTTTTGATAATATATTTGTGCCTACTGAGTGATAGTATAATCATAGAATTTTGATAATTGTCACTAAATATGAGTTGGTTGAATGATTGTGTAATGAATTGGCATTGGTATGGTCACGGGTTCAAACTTTGATAGACATGAATTAACCCTTATATTAAAAGCAGCTTTGGCTTGAATGTGAAAGGGCAGCGAAAACCTAGAGGGGCAGCCAAGTGGGGCTGAAAAAAAACCAACCCTCAAAGGCTACCATTTTTGTGCAAGGATCCCATGTTAGGGGAAGTTGTGATGACGTGGTGAAGCCACTGTTTCATACTCGCTCAGGCCAGGTGGTTTAGCTTAAGCGAGGCCGATGGACTAGCTTGGGTGAAGACCCTTGGCTTAAGCGAGAATGCTGTGAATTCTATGCTTGTGTGTGCTGTTTGAGCTGGTATGACGGGCGTGAGAGTTAGAGTGCATGCATGGACTCATAATGGTTATGAGTGGGAAAGAAAAGGGAAATTTTATTCTAAATAAATCAATTATTATGAATTGTCGGGTGAGAGTACTTTCATATTTATTTTTACATATGTGCATAGCTCACCCTATCTGTTTGTGTGTGGCAATAATCGGGTAACTTGTTATCCGTGAGCAGATGATGTTTCAGATGGGCCAGGAGATGCCTAGGAGAGGAGAGTGGGAGCAGAGTACAAGAGATTTGTTTATAAAGACATTTATTTAATTTCCTGTAATTTAATTTCAGTTTTTATGGCTTTGGATTTCTAAATTTTAAAGGTGAATTTTTGGATATTTTGAGTAATTATAGTATATTATTAATCTTTAAATTTTTGAAATTTCCCATGTTTCTGGGGAAATGAATTGATAATAAATGAGGTATTATTTATATAAATTGTTATTTTGTTTATTTTTTTTAAGTAATATCTTACCAGGATGTTACACTGAACCCCAACTATATCTACTGGTTCTTCGAAAATTACTCAAGTAGTTCAAGTACATTAAATGTACTTTATTCCCAGTTTTATCGGGCATTAAAACACCACCTATCATTCCTAATATATAGGCCCTAGCATGTGCATGAATGACCTCAATACTAGAATTTTCATCTATAGGCAACAAATTATCCCTTAATCATTTCAGTTTTATCATAAAACCGACAATGGATTCCCCCTTTATTGGTCTTAAACCTAATAAGGTATCACACATCTCCTCCCAATCAACATAGTTTGACCAATGATAGGGGGTCCGTCAACACAAAGAGCCAATTGAAGTGACACATCTTCCAAGGTTATGGTGCATTCTCCAATTGAAAAATGAAATATGTGTGTTTCAGGCCTCCATCTTTCAACCAAGGCAGTGACTAAACCATGGTCAACCTTTAGATGTCGCAATTTAGCCACACAGCCAAACTCTGCTTCTTGTATTACAGGCACAATACTTGGATGAGGTTCAGACATTGAGTGACAGTAAGATGACACAATGTTCCCTTCCGTGTCCTAAACCAAAAAAATAAAAGATGTGATTATTTTTAATAATTACATCTGTAAATTAAAAATTCAATTAACATACCCGAGCAGAAATGTATGTAGCCCTATGTTGTTGTTGTTTCCATAGCAACATCTTGATTAACTTTGCAAATTTGGTGACGATAGCTTGAATTGAAAACAACAACATTCAACACTTATAGACGACTCAACACTTGCCAAAGAAAAAGTTAGCCGTTGGATTACACAAATAAATCACATTCCTTACACGTTTACTGCACAACATGATGGTGACTAAAGCCTGCCGATGTTGGTGACTAAAGCTTGCATGATGGTGACTAAAGCCTGCATGAGGTTGACTAAAGCATGCATGATGGTGACTACACAATGCAAAGACCTTTTCAGAACTATGGCCCAAACAACGAAATATTTGTGAATACCAACATATTTTATTTAATTTTACATAAATTAGGTTCAGAATAGGTGCTCAGTACTAATAAAGGGTCATTAATGTGAATTTGACAAGGGATTAATGTGCAAAGACAATAGGTGCTTAGTTGTAAAATAGGGATGGTGAAGTCAGACCCATCCACACCAATTGCAACAATAATTTCTTCCATCCAGACCTCTATAGGATATAACACAACCTACAGAAAGGCATGGTTGGCGAAACAACAAGCAATTGAAGATGTGTACGGAAACTGGGAACAATCATACAACCGATTGTTGTGCCTACTACAAACCATGCAAACTTATTTGCCTGGATTTGTATACAAGTTGAAAACCAGTCCAATTACAAATGGGGACGACGTCCTACAAAACCAACAACACTTTCGAAGGGTGTTCTGGACATTCAAACCATACATTGATGGCTTCTCATTTTGCAAACCAATAGTCCAAGTCGATGGGACCTTCCTTTACGGAAGGTATAGGGGCACCCTTCTAGTAGCTGTTGCACAAGATGGGAGAAATAACATTTTCCCCATTGCATTTGCTATAGTAGAGGGTGAAATTGCTGAAACTTGATTTTTTTTCCTTAAAAACCTAAGGACACACGACACGCCTCAACAAAATTTATGCTTAATGTTAGACCGTCACAATTCAATCAGTGCAGCATTCAACAGACCCAGTAGTGGCTGGACTCAAGGGAACTGCGTGCAAGTGTTTTGTATTCGACACACTGCACAAAATTTTACAAAAAGATTCAAGAATACAACTCTGAAAAAGGACCTCGTCAACATGGGTAAGTTATTACATGTAAATATGTCTTTTTCATTTTTTTGGCTGTTAATTATTCACACCCAATATTAAATCATAAATTGTTCTTAAAATTATATTTGTAGCGTACGCATTGACGGAGCCACGCTGTAACTACTACTACAACATCATTAGAGAAGACAACCCAGAAGCAGCAACTTGGGTTGACCAAATTCCAAGGGAACAATGGTGTCTTGCATATGATCAAGGAAGAAGGTGGGGTCATGTAACAACAAATCTACCTGAAGCAATAAATTTTGTCCTGAAGAAGACAAGGAATTTGCCAATTTCATCCATAGTATTGGCCACGTACACTAGGTGCAACACATACTTTACCAAAAGAGGTAGACAAATAACTGCAATGCTCAATGCTGATCATGTGTATTCTGAATATGCGACGAACTTCCTACAAGATGCGGACTCTAAGTCCAACATGCACCACGTCGTTGAATTTGATAGAAATACCAAAGATTTAGAGTGGAGGAGATGGTGAATCCTAGAGAGGTTAGTCCGGCAGGAAAATTTGTAGTCAGGTTAGATGAAAGGTGGTGCGATTGTGGAAAGTTTCAAAAACTACATCTACCATGTTCACATGTTTATTGCAGCTTGTAAGCATGCACATCACGACTTTAGCATGTACATAAGTCCACATTACAGGCTGGATGTAATCATCAAAGTATATGACAATTTATTTGGCGAGTTAAGACATGAAGAATATTGGCCACCATACCAAGGGCCACTGGTTTGGCCTCATCCTGCCACAAAAAGGACTGAGAGGGGTCGTTCTAAATCAAGTAGAATTAGGACTGAGATGGACATTAGGGAGGAAGACAATCAAGAAAGTGTTTCTATTGTAGAACTGAAGGACACACAAGAAATCATTGTCCTAATAACCCTACACTTTCATGATCTGCATCAAACCCTACTTTGAATTGTCTTCAATAAATATAAAATTCATTCAATTCAATGACACATCTTTTCTTATTATCTTTTATTCTTACTTATTTTACATAAACCAAAAACATATAAAAAATTAATTTCATATACAATAATGAAATCGTTTTAAATTATTTTAATTATTTCCTTCAAATTCTAAATTAATTTTGACAAATTTACAATTTTTATAATATAAAATTTTTAACAATTATCCAAAATTAAAAGAAGCCTATAATTTCAATTTTTGTTAAGACATATTAAAAAAAATTCATACTTCACAAACAAAATTTAAAATTAAATTCAATTTTATATTTTGAAATTACACATAAAATCACTTACTACACAATACAAATTCATTTTTTTAATTTACAAATTCATAAACACAAAACATTATTCTTTATTTTACTATTTTTTCAAATAACACCTCAAATAACTAATAACACGTTACTAATTCTATTTTTTTTAAAATGTTTTTTACTCTTATCTATTTTTTTAAAAAAATAATTATATCAATTTTAAAATCAACAAATTCAAAAATAAATAAAATTATTTTTTATTTCTAATACCTAATTATACATTAATAATTCTATTTTTTAAAATAATTTATTTAATTATTTTAATTTAAAAATTAATTATATTTATTTTAAGAAAACTTTATCTTTCTATTATTTAAAAAAAATAGTACAGAATCTTTGGAACTGAATTCTGACTGAAATAAAAAAAGAAATATAAATAGAAGTGCAGAATTCGGTTGCACGAAAACCGAATTCTGAACATAAAATAAATTGTGTTAGATTGAAAAAAAATCAATGAAGAAACTCATACATGTATTTCTTTCTTGCTGTTTTTGCAATTTTGGTTTATTAAGTTTAATATTTTGCTTTTTTTCTAGATGTTTCATGTATTGTTCCGACTGTTTTCTGAAAATTTTTATTCTATTTTTCCTTTTTTTAAATCCAGTCATGATTTAACCGGATAAACTCACCGAATAAAATCGAATTCGTAATTAACCGACATAGTAACCAGTAAAAATGGATTTTAAAATATAAAATATAAATTATGCTGAATCAAACAGGTTAAACCCGACCCCAATCCAATCTTACCAATAAACTGCCATCCACGATCATAGCATACTGCTAAATATTCACAAAGTCCGAAATTAAGTTACCCAATAAAGACAATATGCATGGGGAGGTATCACGCTGTTATTGAGACTAACATAATAGAAGTTGTCCAAGCCCGTGGAAAATAATTGTAAAGGACATTAATGTCAACTTAAAAAGTAAGTAAATGTTAAATAAAATATTAATTACATACTTAAAATTTATGATAGAAGTATCATAATATTAATATAGAACACATACGATTGGCCTGAGTGCAGCAAATGTTACAATTGGCTAGGAGTTCACCCAGTTCTTCCTAGCGAAATTACTTCTGTGACACCATTTTGCTTCTTTAAGATGCTTCGCTATTTTAGTATAGAACATAATTATTTTAAACAGTAGAAAACTAAAAGATTCCGCGAACAACTATGATTTGACATTGATATTTCTCGGACACTCTTCTCTTTGATGTTCCAGTGTTATTCTTATACAGTGTTGTTGACTTGCAGTAAACCCCTCCTTGTACGATGGAGAAGATTCAGCACAGTGAGGTGGAAGTGAAGGGACTGAAGCTGCATGTGGTAGAGGTTGGAACTGGTACGCTAATTCCTTCAAAACCCTCTTCGAATACTATCTAATTCTCATTTGCATCTTCTTCATGTTAATAATTTTTGTGTATGTGAAGGGTCCAAGGCAGTGCTATTCTTACATGGATTCCCAGAGATCTGGTACACATGGAGGCACCAGATGATTGCTGTGGCAAACGCTGGCTATAGGGCTATTGCTTTTGATTTCAGAGGGTATGGGCTCTCTGAGCAACCAGCTGAGCCAGAAAAGGAAACCATGTATGACCTAATTGATGAAATAGTGGGTCTTTTGGATGCCTTAAACATAACCAAGGTAAGGAGATCAAGAATTTGGATTCCACTGCTTATGGTTTATCTGTTTTGATCTGTTTTGATGGTGATTTTGAAGTGTTAAAATATTAAAAGATTTTTAAAGTATTAACATAATGTATTTTTACTAGGATCAAAACATTCGATAGGAATCTGGATTCCAAGATAAATGTATCACACATGTTTTAAGAATATTTGTCAGTTTGTGCGTATAAAGTAAACCATTATGTAATGCATAGCTAGAATTTCTATATCAGAGTTGTAATCTTCAATAAGCAGCCACAAAATAGATAAGGAAGTACAATAATAGCGCACACAAAAACTAGGAGATGGTTTGTTTCTTCCACTAGTGTTGTACTATCTAGAACTTTCGCACATCGTAGGAATGAACAAATTTTATTTAAAATAAATTTTAGTGCCAGAAAAACTAATATGTGACTTGATTTTAAGTATATGAACCTTATCGACAGATCTTCGATCACAAAGTTTGGATTCCATAACTTATTTATTTGTAAGTGGTCTGAGTCTCATTTCTCGTGATGTCTCTAAATTCATGTTTTTTTCTAAGGGTGTCATAAGAGGATCTATTAGATTTTGTCCTTCCTTAACATAATCAATGGAAATTGTTCCACGCTTTAATATATGCTTTATCAAATTATGTCTTAATCATACATATTTATTCTTTCCATCGTAAGTTTTTATTTTTAGTTATGACAATCACAATGTATTGATATAGATAAGATTGGTTTCATTCCTACTATAATGTTTGTTAAAATGTTTTTCAACCACTAGGCTTCACTTCGAGTCATTTCACAAACAATAAACTTTGATTCCATTGTTGATCTTGCTAGTTTGAAGTCTTGATAGTCAAACTTCCTAAGTTTCTTAGTATATTGTTCTTAGGATAGTGATATATTATCTCTCTTCCTTATGACTTTAACTCCTAAAATCACATTTTCTTCACCCATGTCTTTTATTTTAAACTTAGATCCCAAAACGAACTTTGTTATAGAAACTATATCATTGCATGTACATAGCATGTCATCCACATATAAACATATAATAGCATATTTACCATTTTCAAATTTAGTGTACTCACAATTATTAACATTATTAGTTGAAAAATCATCACAAAGTAAAACACTATCAAGTTTTTCATGCTATTGTTTTAGTATCTATTTCAGTCTATATATAGATTTTAAAAGTCTGCATACTTTGTTTTTCTGACCATGAACTACATATCCTTAAGGTTGAGTCATATAAATTTTCTACTCTAGTTTACTATTCGAAAAGGCCATCTTAACATCCATTTGATGAATAACTAATTTATGGATAGATGTTAAAGCTAGTAACATTCAATAGAGGAAATTCTAGTCATTGGGATAAAAGTATCGAAGTAATATATGTTAGGTTTTTGAGTAAAATCTTTTGCTAATAATCTTGTCTTATATTTTTTAATAGATCCATCAGGATGATACTTTCTCTTAAAGATCTACTTACAACCATTGAATTTTCTCCTTTAGGAAAATCTACTAGAATCATGTATTACTTTTTTTATTGAGTCAATTTCAATCTTAATGGCCTTATCCAAATGTTTTGCATCAAGAACACTAGTAGCTTATAAAAGATAGTTGCATCATTTTCAACTAGATAAGTGTAACAATCATCTCCAAAGAAAGTTTCCTTTCTCTGTCTTTTACTTTTCCTCAAATCCTCACACATGGCATCACCATTAATATCTATTCAAATGTCTCACTAACCTTTAAAGGAATAACATGTTCAAAGAACTCCACATTTTTTTTTTCTACTATAGTATTATGTTCGATTACATCACTTCTAAGAAAATGAAAACTATAGGCAACATTGTGTTTTGTATAGCCTAAAAACATACAATCAAAAACTTTAGAACCTATTTTTCTTTTCCTAGGATGAGGTAACATTTTAGCTAGACACCTCCACACTCTTGGGTATTTAAGGTTACGTTGATAAGCTTTCAACAACTCATTGGGTATTTTACTAGTTTTCTTATATGGTATCTCATTTTATTAAAAAACATGTCATAAGAAGTGCTTCTCCTCAAAGATTATCAAAGCAATACTCATTGAACAAATCTAAGAAAAGTGTGACGATATACCTTATTTGTATGAGCCTAATCATCAATGTGTTTTACAGGTGTCCAGAGTCGAGTTTGGAAGTGGTAAGAGTGAAATCAACCCTATACATGTCTAGTAAAGTAGACACACGTTCCTACTAGCATTGAAAGTTTTGACCAATGAAAACTTAAATTTTCAAAATTTCTAGGAGTGCTTTCTCAAAGACATTCTATGTTTCCGAAATGTTGTTTGGCTTCTCCGATATAGAGTTGTTGTTGATGTCCATGCCAACAACTATAAGTCCTCAAGATTGTTGTAAGAAAGGTGACAAGAACACAGACAAGATGGGTTTCCTAAGGCGTGGGTGATTACTACCCTTAAGAATTTATATATGTTGTGCAAGTTTTCTAGTATACAATAAGAACTTCTCAGGTAACACCGAGGAACTCAGAATTAGTAACAAACTCTAAAGAACAAGGTACCCAAGATTATAAAAGGTGAGGAGAAGTGAGAAAAAGATATGAGAATGTGCGAAGGTGTGTGTTTTGGAGGAGAAGAAAGTGATCTATGTATAAGGAGGAGAGGTGTTCCTCCTGGTTCCTATGCTACCCAAAACCACCGTCTCCCCAAAGGCTACTACTTTAATAGGTGGCAAGTACGAATTCAATATGGCATCATAATTTTTATAATCCTTCCAATTTTAAATATTAGTTAGTAGTCACTCACTAATTTCGATTTACAGGAGCCTGGGAGAGCAGGAGCGGATTTTGGCCGGTTTCCTGTGAAATCAGTGATAAGGAACATCTACACTCTCTTCTCTAAAAGTGAGGTTCCAATAGCAGCTGATGATCAAGAAATCATGGACTTGTTTGACCCGTCTACCCCTCTACCACCATGGTTCTCTGAGGAAGACCTTTCAACCTATGCATCTTTATATGAAAAATCTGGATTCAGATACGCATTGCAGGTTCCTTACAGGTAAACACAACATATTCCCATTTTCCTTCCTTCTTTCAAAACTGCAAAGGTGTAAATTGTAATTCATTGTAAAGTGAAACTGTAATGCTACTCTAGATATCTTTCTCAACTACAATTATTTATACAAGATCTTTATTTTCCTAGTTACTTGAAAACATAAAATGTTATTTATAAACATCAGATTTCAGTAACATTGAATTTGGACAATTTTATGCAGGAGTCTCAATGTGGAAACGGGCTCAAGGGACGTGAAGGTTACAAATCCAGCACTTCTCATCATGGGTGAGAAAGATTATGTTTTCAAGTTTCCAGGTACGGAGGACTATATCCGAAGTGGGGCAGTGAAAAATGCTGCGCTGGACTTGGAAATCACATATATTCCGGAGGGAAGCCATTTTGTGCATGAACAAATTCCAGACAAGGTGAACCAGCTCATCATTGAGTTCATTGACAAACAAAGTATCTGAATCTGTTCTACGGCCAAAAACATGTTTCCATTAAGATTTGTGTAATTTGTAGTCTGCTTAATCCAACGCACGCTATAATATCTGGATCTGATACCTCCAGTTCATGAAGAAGGGTATAAAGAGATAATAAAGAACTTAGAGTCATTTATCAGTTTCAGGCCCAACCTAAACTTATTAACCTCTGGAAACTCTTCAGTAAGCTTGCAAAACTTTAAGTACCACCAAAGACAAAATATGAAAAAAAAAATTCAAAAATAAAGGAAAAAAAACACATCTATAGTACGATAGTATCATAAATACTCGTCTGAAATAGTCAAATTCTGCCATGTAATGAACAACAAAATGGACATCTAGATGTCACACTGTTACCGAGATTGTAAAATCATGAATGGAGAGTCGTTGCTATACAACTTTTTTGTTTACTAACCTATCACGTGATCTTATATTCGACACTTCGTTGTGTTCCTTTTACTTTCATCCATTTCCTCACTCTTTCACTATATTTCTGAGACATCTTTCCGTTGATGTTCCACTGTGTTTCTCAGACAGTGCCGTTGACTTGCAGTAAGCCCCTCCTTGTATGATGGCGAAGATCCAGCACAATGAGGTGGAAGGGAAGGGAAGGGACTGAAGCTGCACGTGGCTGAGTTTGGAACGGGTAAGCTAATTCCTTCAACGCCCTCTTCGAATACTGTCTAATAGTCATTTGCATCTTCTTCATATTAATCAGTTTTGTGTTTGTGAAGGCTCCAAGGCAATGGATTCCTAGAGATCTGGTAGACATGGAGGCACCAGATGATTGTTGTGGCAAACGCTGGTTATTGGGCTATCTATTACTTTTGATTTTAGAGGTTATGACTCTCTGAGGAACCAGCAGGAGCCAGAAAAGGAAACCATGTTTGATTTAGTTCATGAAATTGTGGGTCTTTTGGACGCTTTAAGCATCACCAAGGTAAGGAGATAGAAGTGTCACACATGTTAGACTTTGTTTAATAGAAATGAAAAGTTGTCGAAAGGAAATTACAGGGAATACACATCCTTTTAATAAAAAGAAATTCCCTTTTATCATTCACATATAAAAAATTAGGAGAGAAAAATAATTGTGAACCCACACTAAAATTTGTTCTGACTCGTACAAATAAATAACACCCCTAAATAGCATTTTCCCTCCTCCTTTCCCGCTTTATGTTAAAATTTATTTATTTCACTACATCAAGAACATTATGAAAGTAAGAGCATCAACCTATTTTCTTCCCATCAGTACCAAACAGAAGGATAAAAGAAACAAAAAAGCACTGTCTCGTTTAAGCAAGTCAACAAAATCAATCCAAACCAATTCATAAATGAAAAATAGGCAGACAAGAAAAACTCAGTGTGAACAATGGAGATCTAATAAGCTGAATTCAAAGACCAGAGAAAATGCAAAAACCTTTTACTTTAGCAATAGTGAAATTTGAACCCAGAAAATTGACACATTGACTGAATCTAATCAATCCCATGAATTTTCTAAACAGGAATGACAACTTCTACAATTATTACAAGCATCTCATGAGGAAGCATCGGAAGCATAGTGAATGTTGTATGTACTACTACTACCTTCTGCGCTTCAGGGGTCCAGTCTTATAGCCACTCTTGGTTGGCTTGCCCCAAGGAGTGCGAGATCCTTTCCCCCATTTTCCACTACTCTTGCTTTTACCCTCTCCTCCCCCATGAGGATGATCTACGGGATTCATAGCCACTCCTCGAACAACAGGTCTTCGACCAAGCCATCGGCTGTGTCCGGCCTTCCTAAGCTTGCGATCCCCATGGCTTGGATTAGACACAACACCAATGGTGGCCCTACACCGAGAGTCAATTAACTTTTTAACACCTGAGGGCATCTGGATTAAACAGTATGCTGATGTGGGCTCCTTCAAGATCTTTGCACTAGTTCCTGCAGCTCGGACAAGCTTGCCACCTTGCCCTGGGTTCAATTCAATGTTGTGAATGATTGTTCCAATTCGCATTGCAGACAATGGCATGCAACTTCCAATTCGTGAGTTTATGTCAGAATACATCATTTGATTCATCATACTCTCTCGTGTTCTTTGGGAACTGGTGTTTGTCACCTCTGTGGAAAGGCAGGACAACAATTACACGTAACTAAATGATAGAGAAAGAAGCAACAAAGGCAGCATAGAAGCCATGATTTCAATTTTGGATTTAGCAGGTCTAAGATATCATTTAACCCATAGAAAAAATAAAATGTACAAATTTCCCAGCCCATGTTCCGTTTTCTTTAATTTTAAAACGCAACCCATATGAATTTTCATTGGTTACTCTTCGAACAAGTGTACCTAATGCTCTACCTAAAACAACAGTATTTTGCAGTAGAGCATGAGCAAGGCTATCACTTGACTTGACAGTGTTTATACAAGATAAATGATTTCTTAAGCAACCATTAAACTGCATTGAAACGAATACGGCTTTATTAGTATGCTTAACCTAAAACAACATTATTTTGCAGTAGAGCATGAACAAATTTCTTAAGCAACCACTAAACAGCATTGAACCGAATACGGCTTTATTAGTACAAGGATAAGGTGTAAAGCAATCAAGTCATTTGTGCAAAGCTATGTGTAACTAAACTGAAGCAGTCACAAAAAGAAACCCCAAAGCAACGGAGACTTTTTCATTATTTTCCCCATCTTGCTCCATTTGTACAAAATACTACGAAACAAATGTTCTTATCGCTGAGAATTAAAGGAGAAATGAATGTACCAGAAGAGAATCCACGAAGAGTATTGGCAAACAAGTTCAGTGATGAAGCTGCGCGACTTCTCCACAGTGACACAGCCATTTCAAAAATGCAATGCCTACAAATTCAGTGTCCATTTGTTTATGCTTACAAATATTGATTGTCAATTATGTAAAGCAAAATTGACATTTATAAAGGTTTTATGTTAAGCAGAAGTTTAGATTTGGTTATAATCACATAAAAAAAACCTTGAAAAGTGATTTTACAAGGATATCATTTCTCAAGAAACAAGTTTGGATTAAAAAATGTGTTCTTTTGATTCAGTTGTGTAATGAAAAACAGTTGGCGTACTAAAGCACCATACTACCAAAAACTCGAATATCAAATAAAGTGGGGATTTCAGGTGAACAAGAAGATACAAATGCTACCAGTAATCAAGTACAGACAATTTTCAGTTTCATCAGATAATATATAAGATGACACATTAGAAAAAAAAAAAACTCTACATGTACAACGAAACAGGTATTCAAACAAAGGAATTTGGCAAAATCGTGCAATGAGTGAAAGTAGAGTGGGCTTTACGAGCTTACCTGGAAAGGAGGCGATATGTTTCTATAACGAATGAGAAATTTGTGACCAAGAAGAATGACGAACCAGCTGTGTCAATCTAGGTTTTTTACTATTGGGGAAGATGAAGAACTTTTACGAGGCTCCGTTTACATCTATATCGACCCGGTCCGAACCGAAGTTCTTGTTCCCTAACAAGTCTTTTAGGGATTAAAGTGGAGTTAATTGTAGAAAAGAAAAAATGTTATGAAAAATTATAAAAAGTAAAGGATATATTCCCAGCGTTTCTCTAATTTTAGATTTATAAGATTACAAAAGGGATCTTCTGTTAACTGAGCCCTGTGTATGTCCCGGGTTGTCTATTGTTTGATTCATTATATGGGAGAAGGGTCGCTTATATAGGCTTTTTCCCTCAGATATAGAGAGGTTTATAATTTATTTAATTTTTTTTAAATAGATTGATTACGATATTCTTGTCCTTTGAAATTAAAAACAACAAAATGGTATTTAAAAATTGATAATCCTTTTTAATTAAGATTCAATTAGTTAGTATATTAAGATTAATGCCTAGTTTAGTTGGTAACATTATATTTGTCTTAAATTGTTAACATTAATGAAAAAAAAAATAAAGTATTGTTTAGTTTTAGTTTCATTCATATTTCGCATGATTAATTAATATGTTTATTACATTAATTTTATCGATTATTAGTAAAACATATGAGCTTAACACATACGTGTATTTTCCTTTTTATATCACAAGTAATTAATTTAATTTAAGAAATAATAATTACTTATGAGGATAAAATAATAAGATAATTATTTTAATTTAAAACATAGTTAAATTTAAATAACAATCATTTAAAAAATACAAAAAACAAATAAAAATAGTAAAATAATTATTTTAATTTAAAAATCATTAATTTTTAAAATTAAAAAAAAAATGTTTACCAAAAAGAAAGAACCTTCACTTATGTATATATGCAAGTAAAAGTAAAAAATAAAGGTTTTCAACATGTTTGAGGTTAGCCTTTCAAAAATCATAAATATTAATGTATGTTGTTTAGTGTTTATTACAGCTAGAAAAAATGTCCACAATTAAGTATATTTTTATAAAATTAAATAATAAAAAAGACAGTATGGTTGTTCTTAAAAAAATAATAAATTTTAATTTTAACAAAAATTTTATAATAAAGAAGTGAGAAATTATCAAAAAGTGTGTACTTTTTATCTTTATTTTCGTTATAAAATGTCAAATTGTTTTTCTAATTTTGTTTTAGTCTCAATTTGATATCGAATTTTGAAAAATTAATACAATTTGCTCCTTTTTGGTAAATTTCTTAAAATAGATCAACGATTTTTCATCAAAATTAAAATTATTAATAAGGATGAAGTTTCGATCGCAAGTTGGTTGGGTGTCATCATTAAGACCAATCATAATGCATCTAAGATATTGTTCGTTTTGGAGTGTGAAACTCTATCACAGTTTTGTCTTTAAAAGGCGCTTTAAGGGTGGAAGGAGGAAGGGACAATTAAATAGCCTTAGGCCTCGACTCTTAAGCTATGTGGGACTATTGAGTGTGGTAGGAACATCCATTCGAGGTCTAAGGGGAATGATAGATCATCCCTAATGGAGAGCTTAAGGGACTGATGGTTCATTGTAGAACCTCGTTATCGGCCCCACGATAGGTGCTAATGTTCTGATCCCAAGTCTGTCGAGTGACATTGTTAGGGTCAATCATCATGCATCCAAGGTATTGTTTGTTTTGGAGTGTGAAACTCCTGTTGGAAAAAATGCATCATCAATTAAGAACATTACCGTCTTTACCTCTAAGCATCACCCTATTAACATAGAAATAAGATAAAAACAAGGAACACAAGAATATACCGTGAAAACTCCAAATATGGAAAAAAAAAATGACGATTGTTGTCTCATGACAACCAGAAAATAACACTTTGTCAAAATTTGTATAACACATAGATTGTCCTCTCATGCCCTTTGACCCCAAGTACACCACACTTTCCAAAGCAAGAATTTAACCCAACCTCACAACACTATACTACAAGAGTATAAGAAATAGGAAAAGTCAAATACAAGCTTAAAATGTCTTTGACTGGGGCAAGAAACACCATGGACGTATAGTTCATTATACAGTCACAAACACCCATTCCCTAGCTAATCATAGGCGATGTGGGACTTTTCAAAACGTATTATTTTCATCAGCCCAACAGCTTTGTCAAGGTTTGTCTTTAAAAGACACCTCAAAGGGTGGAAGGAAGAAGGAGTATTTAAACTGCATTGACCTTGATTTCCAAGCAATGTGAGACTGTCGATTGTGGTAGGAACATAAGCCCCTAGTCAAGGTCTAACGGGATTGATGGATCATCCCCAATGGAGGGCTTAAGGGGACCACGATTGTGGTAGGAACATAAGCCCCCAGTTGAGGTCTAACGGGATTGATGGATCATCCCCAATGGAGGGCTTAAGGGGTCCACTAGTTCGTTTGATAAACTCGTTATCGACCCCACAGTGGACGCGAATGTTTTGATCCCAAGTCCATCTAGTGACATCCTTTAGGTCAATTGTCATGCATATGTGGTATTGTTCGTTTTGGAACGTGGAGCTCCATCGCGAATTTGTCATTAAAAGGCGCCTTAGGGAGTGAAAGGAGGAAAAAGTATTTAAACCGCCTTAGACCTCGACTTTTAGACGATGTGAGACTATTTGATGTGGTAGGAACATAAGCCCCCAATCGAAATCTAATGTGAATGATAGATCATTCCTAAGGGAGAGCATAAGGGAACTGATGGTTCGTCTTAGAACCTCGTTATCGACCTTACGGTGGGTGCCAATGTTCTGATCCCAAGTCCACTGAGTGACATCATTAAGGTCAATCACCATGCATCTAAGGTATTGTTCATTTTGGAACGTGGAACTTCATCACAATTTTATCTTTAAAAGGCGCCTCAAATGGTGGAAGGAGGAAACAAGTATGTAAAAATACCTTAAGCCTCGACTCTTAAGTGATGTGGAACTATTAGGCGTAGTAGGAACAATTTTTATATAAATATATCATTGGAGCTTCGTCACATATTTGTTCTTAAAAGGTACCTAAGAGAGTGGGAGGAAGAAGACGTATTCAAAACTGCCTTAAGCTACAACTCTTAAACGATATGGAATTATCGGGGATGGTAAGAACAATTTTTATATAAATATACTTAATTATAGACAAGTTTTTTAGGAGTAATGTAAATATAATTCACATAATATCAAGAGTTAATGAATATATATTTTTATTTTAATATAATATAAAATTTAAACTCATAATTAAATTCTTAATATTTTTTACTTCAATAGAATTTATAGGATTTAAAATCATAAATAAATATTAAAACACTATTCAATAATTTATCTCTAAAATTGTTAGGAAATACATTGTTAATGATTAAACCTATTCATACAATCACTAGTGTAGAAATAATCATTAACGACTCCTAACCACAACGGCTATAGTACAGACGTAGCGGAAAGAAGTGCGGTGGCATTATGGTAATTATAAGCTCAAAATTAACAACGGTTTTACTAAGACCCGTCGCTAATTTTCATTACAGTTGTCATTGGCAACTGCTTGTTGTATTAGCTTTATGGTTTTGCTCTTGTCATAGACTTCCTAACCCCTTATATGAAGAACATAAGTGATACGTAAGTCTTTTTCAATAAATGTCTTCATTTATACTTTAATCTTGAATATATAATGTCATGTTTTCTAACATTGATAATTTTAACTTTAGTGCTTTTAATGGATAAAGTATATAGAGTGGTAGATCGACTACCAATACTAAAAGGGTCACTTGGATTTCCCTTTGGGTACTTATACGCTATCTATCATTCATTTACTTTAGTATTGTCATGTGTATTTATAACTAAATACAATTACTATAAGTGTAGTGTAATAAACAAACTGAGAGCTTTGAGTGTGGCTATTATGTGATGCAATGGATGACAACAATTGTTTAGGGCAATTATGAAATTGGTTGGGATGCGGTAATATACTAACTTATTTCATGTACTAATTTTAACTTGAACTGATTTACATATGTATTGCTTTAACTTTTCCTACACTTTTGCAAAAATTCAATGACCCAAGTCCGATGGGTTCATGAGCAATAATTTATGTTCAAAAAGTGTAGGCAAAGTATTTTCTATCTAGAGTTAGTAAGAGTTAGCTTTAGTCAGACTTAGATTTTTAGGCTTATTATGTCATATAAGTTATTTGTAACATTGTTTAAACTGTTTGGATTGGAACTCTGTTGGCATTGTTGGAACTCTATTTGGATTCGAATTTTGTTGAATGTTTTTTGAATTACAGGTTCAGGTTAAGACATAAATCAAATTTGCCTTTAAAAAAAACTATAATTAATGACGATTATAACATAAATCGTCGTTAATTTGAAATACATCTACAACGATTTTGATTATAACCATCGTCATTAGTGGTCAAAAGTTCTGTTTCAGTTGCAAGTACATAGTGTGTTCAATGACGACTTTTGAAACGTCGTGGTATATTCTAAAATTGACTATGAGTTTTTTGAACCGTTGTTATTTTAAGTTACTTTTAATGACGATTTTAACTTCATGAAACCGTCTTCATATGCTTTAAATAGGCACCGAGTCGTTAATAGCATCTGCTACCTTACTGAATATAAAAAAAAGGTTAAAATACTCAGTTGGTCCTCGTTTTTGTTGCAGAATCTCAATTTGGTCCTCATATTTTTATTAGTCTCAATAAGGTCCTCATTTTTGTAAATTAGTATCAATTAGGTCATTTCCGTTAGTAGATAACTAACACCGTTAAGTAGGTGTCACGTGTCAGCTCCTCGTTTTTTTGATTTTTTTTAATTTTTTTTTAATTTTTTTTTAATTTTTTTAATTTTTTTTTAATTTTTTTAATTTTTTTAAAAAATATTTATGCCACGTGTCACTTTTGTAGTGTGCCACGTGTCAATCTAATATGGTGACACGTGTCAAATTAATGTATGAATCTCAATTTGGTCCTCATATTTGTTAAATTTATTTGATTTAAGTCCCAATTTTTTTTTTTAAATTTCAATTTTAGGCACTCCAAATTTAGACCAAATTTTACTTTTATATAATGTGATGATTATTTTTATTAAAATTGATATTTTTATTAAATATTTTAATAATATTAATTATATTTAATATTAAAATTTTAAATATATTTATTTTAATTTTTTATAAAATTATTTTAAAATTTTACATTTGAATTTATAAAATTGTTATTTTTAAGCCAACTCTAAAATATTGTTGATATTGAATATTATACAAATATTTCGAATATAAATTTATTAATCTATATATTTATAATTTTAAAATAAAATTTAAATAAAGTTTAATGTAAAATATAAATTTAAATAAATTAAATGTTGTTAAAAATATGTAATAGAAATATCACTTGTAATAAAAGTATCATCATTACATTTATAAAAAAATTAAATTTGTTCTAAATTTGGAGCACATGAAATTAAAATTATTTTAAAAAAATTTGGGACTGAAATCAAATCAAATTAACAAATATGAGGACCAAATTGAGATTCATACAATAATTTGACACGTGTCACCATATTAGATTGACACGTGGCACACTACAAACTTGACACGTGGCATAAATATTTTTTTTAAAAAATATAAAAAAAAAATTAAAAATAAAAATTAAAAATAAAATAAAAATAAAATTCAAAAAAATGAGAAGCTGACACGTGGCACCCACTTAACGGTGTTATTTCTCTACTAACGGAAAGGACCTAATTGATACTAATTTACAAAAATGAGGACCTTATTGAGACTAATAAAAATACGAGGACCAAATTGAGATTCTGCAACAAAAACGAGGACCAACGGAGTATTTTAGTCAAATTAATTCAATAGAAAAGTTAATATTGTTTCGATCTCAAGTACATTGAAATGTTTTGAAAGTGGAATTGCATCAATATTTTGTACCTCGCAGAATTAAGAAAGAAAGTTGCAAAGATATAAAATTTATGGTTTTTTTATTTTTTATCAGCGACATAAAATTTATGGTTAAGAGTGACTTAAAAGTGGAAATATATTTATTTGTGTAATTAATTTAACTTTTTTAGTTATG
>Ga0214545_1004123_pt1 | contig 27360 bp, 13 predicted proteins | sample CNSS4metaG_FD_160064 | JGI IMG/M metagenome (GOLD analysis project Ga0214545, IMG submission 160064) | Root nodule microbial communities from cowpea collected in UCLA plant growth center, Los Angeles, California, USA - CNSS4 | ecosystem: Host-associated > Plants > Roots > Nodule | place: USA... | reverse complement strand
CTTAGGGAATCAAAAATAACAAACACAAATGAAAGGGATGAAGGATTAGTGAACTTCCTTTCTAAACATGCTTAGTCTTCTTAAGCATGTGCCTCCATCCTTGGTTGGGGTCAATCCTTCATCAAAAATGAATTTCTCTGAGGCGCCTAACGGTATTGAGGAGCTGCCCAATGCTAAGGCAGAAATCAAAAAACCATAGACATATTAGATTGTCAATTTCTCTGATCTAATTACTCCTACATGTTTCTTGGTTCACAAAAAGTGTAAATATAAGTTTAAAATGCATTAGATGGACTAAACTAACCAATATGATATATCATACAAACTCATTAATCCAATTTCACAATTACAACACAAATTTCAAACCAATTCAACCAAGATCATAGATTCATACACATCAATATCTAAATTTTAACTCAATTGTTATACAATTGTTAAACAAACTAATAACATGAAGAAACTACCGCAAATCGGTATATTAGTCCTTCTCCATTTGGGCCATGATGCAATTAACAACCTTGGTCTTTTCTCCTTCAAACTTAGGTTTGTATTCAAATAATATGGACAACACTTGTTGTAGAGCTTCTTTTGCGTTCCTTGCTCTAGACCTTGTCATAGGTCCTCTAAGTTGTTTAAGTGGATCTTTGTCCTTGTTCATTGTCACATCTCCATCATTCTCTCCCTCTTGAGAAGGATTTGTCCTCAAATCAAATTCTCCGTCTACATGAAAAAGAGATAAGTTAGACACATTGAAGTTGGAACTAACATTATACTCACCAGGCAGATCAATTTTGTAAGCATTGTCATTGATTCTTTCAAGCACTTGGAATGGACCATTCCCTCTTGGTTGATGCTTTGATCTCCTTTGTTCTGGAAACATTTCTTTTCTCATGTGCAACCAGACCTAATCTCCAAGTTGGAAGACAACCTTCTTTCTACCTTTGTTAGCTTGCCTTGAAAGGTTTCACTTTTCTTTTCAATTTGACCCCTTATTTGCTCATGTAACTTCTTCACATAGTCAGCTTTAGGTTGTGCTATGGATAGTCCTATTATAAGTAAACTCAACATGAGGCAAACATGATTCCCAGGACTTACGATTTTTCTTTAAAACAATCCTAAGTAATGTACCTAATGTTCTATTGACTACCTCAGTTTGACCATCAGTTTGTGGGTGACAACTAGTGGAAAATAACAATTTAGTACCAATCTTACCCCAAAGTTCCTCCAAAAGTGACTAAGGAATTTTGTATCCCTATTACTCACAATGCTATTTGGTACTCCATGAAGTCTCACTATTTCCTTGAAAAATAAGTTAGCCACATGGCAAGCATCATCCCCCTTCTTGCAAGGTATGAAGTGTGCCATTTTAGAAAACCTATTAACAACCAAAAACACATAATCCTTTCAATTCTTTGTTTTAGGGAGCCCCATAACAAAGTCCATAGAAATTTCAGTCCAAGGATATTTAGGAACACACAAAGGAGTATATAATCCATGAGGCTTAACCTTAGATATAGCCTTTTTACACACATTGCAGTGATCACAAAACTTATGCACATCACGTTTCATATGAGGCCAAAATAATTTCTCTTGCAAAATGTCCAAAGTCTTTTGCACCCCAAAATGACCCATCAAACTCCCCTCATGTGATTCAGTCATAAGCAACTCTCTAATGGAACACTTAGGCACACACAATTTATTTGCTTTAAACAAGAATCCATTATGCCTATAGTAACCATTTTCAGAAAAATTTTCACATGCAGCAAATATTTTAGCAAAATCCACATCATCCTTATACTTGTCTTTCAAAGATTCAAGACCAAATAGTTTATTTTCAAGCATAGAAAGCAATGCATGCCTCTTAGAAAGGGCATCAACCACTATATTTCCTTTCCCCTTTTTATACTTAATGTCGTATGCAAATTACTCCAAAAACTCTACCTATTTAGCATGCCACTTATTAAGCTTACCTTGTCTTTTCAAGGACTCATGATCATTATTTAAAAGTGCTTTTTTGTTTTTCATGGTCCTAGTTTTGTCACATATTGACTCCCTTTGGGTTAGCCATTTCTTGATTTTGGTGCTTTTTAGTTTGTCTTCAAATTTCCTTGGTTTTTGTCTTAAAGTTTTCCTTTCCTTGGCCTTATGAGTTGAGCTTAGATCCGTTACATCTTTCACTTTGATGTTGAATTCTAGATGGGTTGATTGGAGGTTGTTTGAGGAACTGAACAAGAATTTGAGAGCGAGTGAATACACTTTAAGAGTGAAACACAAGTGGAATTGAGTGTAAACACGTAATGAGTGGTGATGCTCATTTGATAATTTTATCTACATTACTTGTGCTAACCACTTACTGTGTCTTCTGTTAGTTCTTGTTTCCTCTCTTTCACTACAGGAATTAGCATTTTGAGCACTCCACAATGTTCTACAATTAGATATCAACTTCATTGTGTCCAAAATTATCAGGTTGAATAACAAACTTGGGGAACTCAGAAGGGAACACAAACATGATAGAAGATCATTGCCAAGTGACAAACAAAGTGCAATTAAGTGCACCAAGTGTGAAGGATATGGACACAAAAATTATCAATGTCCTAATTGGAACGCAAAGTACATGACTCTTCAAGAACTCTGGATTATATTGTATACTTGAAATAGGTGAAGAGGAGTGTTAGGCAAAAGCTCAAAGTTAGACGAGACCAACAAGCAAAAAGGGAGCATGAAAAGGCAGAAAGAACACTAAAGGAAATATGGGAAAAGGCAAGACAAGAGAGAGAAATGTAGAAAAGGCACTAAAGGAAATGTGGGGAAAAGCAAGACAAGATAGAGAGAGCTAATATAGAGAAAAGAAAGAGCTCAGAGATAGAAAAGACCAAGAGCTAAGAGAGCAAGAGAAGAAAAAGAAAAGAGACAAAGATGAGAGAAAGAGAACAAAAGATGAAATAGCTCAGAGAAAGAAAAGAGAAAGAGCTAAAAGAGCGAGAAGAGAAAGATCACGAGAAAAGGAAGAAGAAGAACAAATAGAGAAACACGAGAATGAGTCTCTCTTCACGCCCCTGACATGCATGGTTGAGATGAAATCCTTAAATGGGGATGATAATGCGTTAAATTGTTATTCCCATTCACATCACGATTTTGCATTTTCATTGGGACTTACTAACCCATCTCTTTTTGTCTTAATGCCTAGGGAAGACTTATAAGTTTAGGAGCAATGGCATAAGCAATGAGGTGAGGAAAAGATGATAGAAAAGGCAGCAACAACATGGGCAAAACATGAACCTGACTTTAATAATTTGCTTGTGCGTTTTTCCTATCATGAAAATCATAAGGGATTTTAGGCACACTTTTTTTATGTTTTGATTACTATGGGTTGTTTTCCTTTTTGTTTCACTATGAATAGTATAATTGTGTTGAAACTCTTTGATGTGTTTTGCAGGTTTATCTTTGATCCTGGAGGACAATCTCCAACCACCTTGATAATAAGAGATTGGCCTCTCCCAAGATTTCAATCTCATATTTAGATAGCATTTTATTTCTATCTTTAGACTATTGTGGTTTGCATGCTTTCAACACTTATGTTTGTGTGTTTGGTTGTAGGTAATAAAGCGCTAAAATTCGAGGTCAAATTTTCTCCAACCCGGAGGCAATGATGGAGGCGTGGTCTGAGATTGTCACAAGGATTTCAGAGTAGTTGATGGACTCATGCCCATGACCTTCAAAGAGATCTCAGATTAGCTTTAGATTGTAGAATAAGAACTCTTTTTATAATTTTTGTAATGTTTTTGTTTGGGCTTTATTGGACCTTTAATTGTGTTGGGCTTTTTGGTGTTTTGGCCCATAGTATATAAGCCCTTGTGAAATACTTTTTATTCAAATTTGAGTTACATGAAAATTTGAGTTTTGTCTTAAGTCTCGAGGTTCTCCATAGAATCACAAATTCAAAGTAGCGGATCTTCCTCACTTATCTTGGAACCTCATCCAAGTGGCGTGATTTCCTCCCATTCTGAAAACCCCTAAATCGATGTCCTCCAATTTTCCCCCATTCGTTCTAGGATTCATATCCAATTTTGTGTGAGTCCCAATTTCATCCCAAATCCGAGATGATCCTACATCAGACTCAATACTAGAGGGCAATTTAAATTTTCCAAATTAGTTAGCATTTAAAATATGATTTTGACAAAACAATAAGTAGAGGGAGTTATCTTGTGTAAAGCACCCTCCTTGCCTCCATTTCTCTTGCTAAATAAAGTTGCTTGCTCTCAAGTGTTTCATTTTCCTATCAAGTGTTTCACTCTTTTTCTTTTTCCTTTCAAGTGTTTCACTCTTTCTCTCATTTGCTAACTTTTCTCTTATTTTTATTTCATCCTTACACACCTCTTTAGGAGACAAGGGTTTGAGAACCACTTTTTAATCCTGATACATGAAAGAAATTTTGTTAGTGAAGTCATCATGAATGGCTTTGATGTCATACTACCACGGTCTTCCCAATAGAATATGGCTGGCCTTCATGGGAACCACACCATAAGATCTTATCTTTATGTTTCCCAGTGGAGAAAGAGACTTCAGCTAGTTGTTTCACTTGGACTTCTTCTCCTTCACTAAGCCATTGAAGTTTGTATCGCCTAGGATGTGGTTTAGTGTCCATGTTCATCTTTGACACTAATCTTGAACTCATCACATTGCTACAACTTCCTCCATCAATGATTACCAAGCATACATTACCATTAACTGAACATCTTGTATGAAAAATATTCTCCCTTTGAGATGCATCATCAGCCTTGAGTTAACTTCGCAGCATCCTTGTAATCATGTACAACTTTCCTTCACTAGCTTTCAATTCTCCATCACTTTGTTCTTCGTCTTTACTACTATCTTCAGAGTGACTTTTGTACTCCCATTATCCTTAAGAAAAACAACCTTCTTTGTAGGACACTTATAGGCATAATGTCCCATGCCCAAACATTTAAAACATTTCACTTCTCTAGTCCTCTTTGGTGGATGTTCAGATTTCTTTTGAAGTATTTTTCCTTCGTTAGAAGGCGTTAAATTGCTAAAGGAGGCATCACATTCTTTCTTTACTCTATCCCTCCAGTTTCAAGAATTGAAATTGGTAGAACTCTTTCTTGTTGTACTCTTTCTTTTAATTTGTTGTTCTACCTGTATGGCCATATGCAAAAGAACCTCCATCTCCACAAACTCCTCAACTCAACAACATCTCTAATAGCATGATTTAATCCATTAAGGAAACGTGCCATAATTACCTCAAGATCTTTTTCAATTTTCTCTTGGATGATAAGAATCTTAATCTCCTTATAATACTCCTCCACTCCCTTGCTTCCTTGAGAAAGTCTTTGTAGTTTCAATTTTAAGTCCATGTGAAAGCTAGAAGGTACATATTGCTTCCTCATGATCCTTTTCATCTCAGCCCAATTGTCCACCATAGGATCCTCATCTCTAATTCTCTCTCTTTGTTACTTGTTCCACCAAATCAAAGTATAATCAAAAAATTCAACTGCTACAAGCCTTACCTTTTGCTCCTTACTATAATTATTATAAGAAAATGCATGCTCAATTTTAAGCTCCCAGTCAAAGTAAGCTTCAGGATCACTCCTTCCCTTGAAAGGTGGCACATTCAACCTTACTCCTTCTGTTATCCCTTCATTCCTTTGTCACCCTCCTCCTCCTCTTGGGAGGGGGGGGATTTTATTCTCTAGTTGATTCAACCTGTCATGAAACTCATTTTGTTGTTGCTTCATCAACCTCTCCAAATGTTGAGATAATGCAGCAATTTTCATTTGAATATCATTCCTTTCTGCCATGATTAACAAACAGATCAAGGTAACAAGAACAATATATATATATATATGGTGTTTGAAATTTTTTTCACCCACTCAAGTGTTTGCACTCATAGATAGGCTTTTACTATAATGAAACACTCTTGTCTTTTATTACTCAAATTCTCCTTGGGTTCTCAGGCAATTCAAGAGATTATGGCCATAAGAAAGAACAGTTCTCCAATATGTGCACAAAAATGCTTGTAGGTAAACAAAGAAAGGTTAGCAAAGAAAAAGGCTAAGAAAAATTAGGTAAAATAGAGAAATCAACAACAATCCTTCAAGAACACCAATATTTTACCTTATAACAAATTGTTTAGAAGCATGAATCATTCGGCCCAATTTTTCTTTTTTTTATCACTTTTAGTACAATTACGAATTGCATTGACTTTTTCTTTAAATTTTCGCAAGACCTATCTTTTGCAATGATTCATCACAATCATAAATAGTACGAGTAATAAGGTAATGAATTGGTAAATTAAGAAAGAAGGAAGGATGTTACCAATTTGACGTTCAAACCCTTAAACCTGGCTCTAATACCAAATGATGTGAATCTAGAGGGGTGCATTCGTTTTATGGATCTATCTAGGTTGGAATGCTAATAGGCAAGAAATTTGAGAAATTGTTTAAAAGAAGAAAACGAAAGTAGATAAGAAGATGGAGTGAAAATTAATAGACATCACACTCCCAAGGATGGAAGATAAGCCTAAGAGTTTAAACACACAAAGGGAGGAATGACCTTTGATAAAACTCAGGGGTTCCTGAATCACTCAAGAACATAGGAGAATCACTCTTACTAAAATAAAATAGGTAAACTCTAATAGTTTTGAATAAAACTCAACTTGTTTTCATTGATAAAAATGGTTCAAAAGTCACATAAATTTCAATTACAGCCCACTTAAAGCTAATAATGATCCACTACTTAAGGGCTGATTGTAACTGAAATTAAGGCAACCAAAAGTCATCCACAAGCATTCAGCAAAGGTCCTCTTAGTCTTCCAAATGCCGGTTCTTAAGTTGAAAAAAAAAAGCAAAACTAAAGCCCATTAATTGGTTAAGCCAAGACATAATTTGGTCAGCCAATTTTACAAAACATTTGGCCCTTATTTAAATGAACTAATAATTTGAAGAAACTACAACAAATTGGTATAGTAGTCCTTCTTCATTTGGGCCATGATGCAATGAACAACCTTGGTCTTTTCTCCTTCAAACTTGGGCTTGTATTCAAATAATATGGACAACACTTGTTATAGAGCTTCTTTTGCTTTCCTTGCTCTAGACTTTGTCATAGGTCCTTCAAGTTCTTCAAGTGGATCATTGTCCTTGTTCATTGTCACATCTCCATCATTATATAATGAAACTCAATTAATTGAAATTATATTAGTTGTTTTAAATAATAAAATAATTATGTATCACCTTTTAAAAACACTTACTATTTTTTACTATTTTCATGATCCTTACTTCTCACAATAACAAAAATTGTCCTCAAGGAAAGAAGTAAGGATAAACTCTCTTTACTTCCTCTTACAACTTTCACACAAATTCGACTGATCTACCACCCCACAACCCTTTATCATACTAACATCATATTTTACCATGTTACTAAACTTGTACTTTGGTAATCTAGAACATTGTAGATTGAAAATAACTTAATAAAACTATTTCGACTTATGTTACTCTTATTCTTTTTATTAACAATATTTATAGATTAATTTTTAAACAAATTATTTGTTCCATGACTAAATAGTATATCTTTTTATAAATTTTAACTATATTTTTATTAATTTATACTATTATATTATTATTCTTATGGTTTTCTTTTCAATTGAATACACTAATGTAATTTTCTTTTCCAAAAACTAGTAAAAATTCTTTTTTGATATGGAATCGGAAAACTTTTCAACCAACCTTGTTAATCAAAGAAAATTATCTGCTGGAATCCATAAAAGTAGTTGGTCAAATAAAACACTAACAATAGTTGAAAAAAAAATCTTGATTAACAACATCTAAATAGTTTGATCGACAACAAAAATGTCCCATACTTGATAAAAGAAAAGCTTATTGATAATAACTGAAAAAACACTAGTGTAGAGGAGGGATTTGATCGCGGTTATTTTGACCTTTTGGTTTCAGTTTCACACCCGAGACATATACTAACGAGGTAAAAAAGAATCTATTTATGCCTCGATTATGAACCGAGGCATATGCCAGGGTTACTACCTTGATTTTGGAGGGAACCAAGGCCTAATGGGTATCAGGAATTAAAAAAAAAACTTTCTGACCCAATAACAACATGACATGTGGTCATGATCCTTGTACACGCATATGCACCAACCACAAATGTGCCACATCATCATCTTCAACCTTCTCCCAAATCAGAAACCCTAGCCACCATTCAAACCCTAAATGTCGCTAGTGTGTCGTCACCATCATCTTCGACCACTGCATCACGCCAGAACAGCTTCACGACGCCTCCATTCATCTTGCCGACGACACAAAATAGCCTCCCTTCACCACCATATCCAAACGGAAAACATTAAACTTCCAATAACTGAACCACCGTGAGCCAAATCGCACATTCGACACACAAGAGGGTTTCATAATTAGAAAAAGGAGAAGCACTTACCAAAGCGAGGTTGAACGACAACAATGGCGGCTCTGCAACCTCTACGACGACGATAATGGTGGAGGCCTATGCGACGGCAGACCAGTCGTGGAGCAAGGAAGGAACCTCTGCATGTTGAAACAAAACTCCAATGAAGGAACAATGGCGTTCTGCAATGAAATTGGCATTCAAAAATGGAAGAGAGAAAAATTGTTGTTGGTCATGCGAAGAAGACGAATAGTGATGCGATTTCTTTTTAACCCTAAGAAGACTTATTGCCTCGGTTGATTTTAAATTGAGGCATAAACATCTATCTACCTCAGTTACATGCAACCCGAGGCATATTCCACTCGAAAAGCAATCAAATATGCCTCGGTTATAAGAGACCCGAGACATAAACATATATCCGCCTCGGTTATAGGAGACCCGAGGCATAAACATCTATCTGCCTCGGTTAGATGTGACTCGAGACATAAAAGTTTGCCACTTGTTTAAAAATATCAAAGCAATGTGAAAAATAAAAAATTTTGGGGGTTTATGCCTCAGTTCTATGTACAACCGAGGCATAAAAGTTCAAAAAAATTACAAAAGTGTCACCGCGTCTTCATATGTCTCGTTTGCGCATGAACCGATGCATATTAGGCGCTATAAAAAATTTATTTTGCACTAGTGAAAGTTTACTTGAACTTTGATAAAAATATTAATGTGACCCATCATTAACAGAAACAAAAATACTGTAAAATAAGTTATTGAATATTAATTACTATAAATTGAATTTTGTATTCAATAAAAATTAAAATATTTTATACGAGTAAAAAGTTAAAATTTTATAATTAGATTATCTTACAAAAGAACATTTTTAAAATAAAAGAGCTTGTTAGTTTAGTTTGAGTGTATAAATTATATATTTTTATAGTTTTATCTTTTGTAAGACTATATTAATATATTTTACACATTAGTTGTTATGAATATTATGATTAAATGTTCTATTTGTTTAATTTTAAGTTACTAAAATAGAATATTACAGTATGTAATTTTTTATTTTGTTAATTTTATTTGTAAAAAATAAATCTTTTAGAATATAAGGGACACAAAAACGAAATAAGTGCTTTTTATATTGGTTAAATTATACCTTTGGTCTTCATTTTCGTAGCAAAATTTGAATTTGGTCCCTCAATTCTTTTTTGTCTCAATCTGGTCCCTATTTTGGGAAATTTGATGCAATCAAGTCCTTTCCATTAGTGTTGTAGTAACGGTGTTAAATGGGGTGTCACGTGTCAACTTCTAGATTTTTTGAATTTTTTTTTTAAATTTAAAAAAAAAATTAAAAATTTGCCTCGTGTCAAGCTGACATCGTGCCACGTGGCAGTGATAGTGCCACGTGTCACTATTATGGCAGGTGTCATTTTCTCGTTTTCAATTTGGTCCCTGCATTTTAACTTTTGTCTTAATTTAGTCCCAATTTTTGTAAAAATTATGCAATTTCGTTCCCTCCAAATTGAAACAAAAATTATAAAATGTTATACAAATATTTTTATTAAATTTGATTTTTTTTATTCAAATTGATATTTTTATTATATATTTTCAATAAAACTAAGTTAATTCAAATTTGTTTCACATTCAATTTTACTTAAAATTGTTTTCAAATTTTAAATTTATTTGTTTTTCATTATTACATAAACTAGTTAATTTTTCTTAAATGATATAATTGTTATTTTTATACTAACTAAAACATTTTACACATTTTAAAAATATGCAATTATTTAAAATATAAATTCAAATAAAAAACAATATTAAAGTATGATGTAATAAAATAACAATATAATTTATGAATTTTTTTGTTATTAACATTATTTTCTATTAACAACTTTAAAACAATTTTAAATAAAGTTTAATGTAAATTATAAATTAAAATAAACTTAATCTTGTTAAAAATATTTACTTGAAATATCAATTTTTATAGAAATATTTGTGCACATTTATATAGAAATTAAATTTGGTTTTAATTTGGAGAGGGACAAAATTGTACAATTTTTACAAAAATTGGGACTAAATTAAGACAAAAATTAAAATACTAGGACCAAATTGAAAATAGGAAAATGACACATGGCATAATAGTGACACGTGGCACTATCACTGCCACTAGTTTGCATGGTCTAATCATTGATCCTGAAAATTTCTACAATAAGATTAGGTAGGTCACTCGCATAGTTCCCTATTCAAGGTGGGAACCCCTTTTTTATTTCACTTTTTTTTAAAGAGTGGAAAAATAAAAAATATCTTTTTTAGATAAAAACTTGAAATTCATTGAAGTAAATCGGTTTTTCTGTCAATCATTCATTGAATGATAAATCACTACAAGTGATGGAGATATGCGATTTAAATAACGGAAAATCCAATATTTTAAAATTGTATCTAAAATGACTGGAAAAGTGGACACAAGACCAAATATAATTTGATCATTTTGAGCAAATCCAAAATCTTTATAAAAGAAGCCAAAAAGTAGTTCCCACCCATGGGTTGAATAGAAAAAGCTTTTATTGTGTCACTTAAATTATATATAAATTCTCGCAATTTGACACATGGCAAATTTTTAATTTTTTTTAAAATTTTAAAAAAATTCAAAATTTTCAAAAAATAAATAAAAAAATTCAAAATATTCAGGAACTGACACGTAACACTCAATTTAACACCGTTACTATACCACTAACAGAAAGGATTTGATTGTATCAAATTTTTCAAAATAAAGACCAGATTGAGACAAAAAAGAATTGAGGAACCAAATTCAAATTTTGCTATGTAAACAAAAGATACAATTTAACCTTTTATATCCTTTTAAAACTACCAGGTTTTCTTTTATAAAATAATAATCTCTGAAAAGTTTACTTTTTGAGATTCTTTTGTATGCCACTATGATTTGGGTTTAGCACGTGAAAAAAATGTCTATTTTAAAAATAATGTTTCCGAATTTAAAAAGAAAAAAAAAAGGAATCTTCATCTTTTTTGTTTTTATAAACCTTGTCTTGACTTTGAACATTATTATAGAAGACAGAACTTAACCCTCGTACTTAAAATAGGGAGGGCCCACATAGTCTATAATATACCTTTATTATTTTAGTACTGAATTTAAACAACAATGTGTCAGATTCCCACGGTTTAAAATTTCAGAGGTAGGAAATCTTGATCTAAAACATGTGAAAATAGAAAAAAAAAATGTTATTATCTTGCAAAGTAGAAGGGGGACTTTTCTTCCTGCCAGTGGCGAGGTTGGTAGGGGGCAGGCGGGGCACAGCCCCCTCTCCCAATTTTTTTTATTTTATTTTTTCATTATTTTGTATTTAATTTTTTAAAATTATATAAATTTTTAATCTCTTTTAAATTAATTTTTATATTTTTAAAATTAAATAATATTATATTCAAAATTAATAAAAATTAAATTAAGTATTTTTTTTATTTATTATATAAAATACAATAATAAATAATAAAACATAAATTCAAATATATAAATAAACAAAATTATTAAGATATTTTTTATTTTCTCTCTCATTATTTTTTGAGTTTTTCATATGTTGTATTCTTCTCTCATGTTTATTTTTTTTTCTTTTATTATTAAAAAAAGTTAGACATAAACTTAGTATTTTTATCCTCATTTTTTAATATTTTCTCTTTCATTATTAAATAAATAAATAAGGTAATTTTCTCTTGTCTCACTTGATAAAGAACTATTTGTTTAACATTTAGCATTATTTTTTATCACATAACCCTTTTGTATATTAATTTTTTATTAATATAGAAAAAGAAACAATGTGCTGTGTAATTTTTTATAGTCAATTTTTAATTGTAACTTGATTATCATAGTTAGTTTTATAATTATGTCTCTTAACTTTTAATTAGATTATGATAAATTATTTTTTAGTCTTATATTAATAAAAAATTTAAAAAAATTATTTTTTAGAATTGATAGAGAAACAACTGATGAAGATGAAAACATGATAATATGATTGCTTATCGCATAACAATGAAATGAAAGCTTGTGAATATTTTTTGAATCAAATGCACGTTAATAAAATGGAAGATGAATATTTTGCAGATAATATGGTCATTTACATCGAAAAAAGTTAACTGAAAAATTTAGTTATAATTCAATTACTATGAATTCAAAAATATGAAAAAACGATAGACATTCATTTAGATATGTGTAATTTTTTTGATAATTATAAATATACTAGATTATTTATTCTTTTTTATTGAATTAGTCATAATAATATTAAATATATAAATTTTGAGTATATTATTTTGGCTCCCAAAAAAATTTGGGTGAAGATCCGCCATTGCTTCCTGCATTCACTTTTTCTGCCTGAATCACTCGAGTTATTGAATAATGTAACGTCCCATTTAATTAATAAACCAAATTAAAAGGAAACATCACGTAGAATAATATGTTAAGCAGTCCTGGAGTACAATCACAACTTCGTACAGTAACCAAGGCACACCACGATGCCAAAATAAAACATAGAGGAATAACGACAAAGTTTTCAAAAAAAGAAGCTCAAAGGCCAAACAATACATGGGCCATTGCCCTAAAAGAAAAGCCCAATCAACACAAGAAGTCCAGCCTAGGAAGACTATGCAGCGGATTCATCTCTCCCCTGTTGACCACGATTTCCTCTCGCATCTGCTCCCATCAATAAATTGATGATCATCGCAAAAGTAGAAGAACAACATACAAGCAATCAAACAATATACTTTCATCATGCAATCAGGTATACTTTCATCATGCAATCAGGTATACTTTCACAGTCCAATATACATACAACACCCAAGCATGTTATCAATTTCAAATTAATACACTAAGACTCAACTTGAGTCATCCGGATACATATAACCTGGTTGGATTCAGCAGATGCTTGCACTTGTGGTGGATACCTCTGCTAATCCCCGAGCTTCTCACCCCCGAGCTATGTGTTACAAGTGTTACAATGAATCAATTCCCTCACACACAAGGTTAGCCCTTAATGAGTTTCAGACCTTCAGCTACTCTCACCACATGAGTCAGTCCGCTCTAAGTGAGACTAACTAACTCCTTAGAGTGTCAGGATGCAATCCTTATCTTGAATCCTTACCAAGTTATATAGATTGAATCAAGAACCAAATGAAACAAGAACCAACTTAATTGAATAACTATAAAGAAAGTTGTAAACCAAACAAGCAACAAGGTCATTGTTGTCAACAACTAAACTACAGTGATCTTGTGATAAAAATAGACTCTCATTACAGAGCTCCGATTCAAGATCGGACCGGTCAAAGTCAAAAACTATGTGTTAAGGATCCGCTGTTAAAATATCAGCTCGATCCAACAGTTAACGAAGTAGTAATGTTCATTTTACGAAAACTGTGCAGTGTTGTCAACAACCAAACTACAGTGACCTTTCGATAAAAACTGCTCTAACTACAGAGCTTCGATTAAAGATCCGACCGGTCAAAGTCAATAATTTTGTGTTAGGAATCATCTGTTAAAATTTCAGCTCGATCCAACGGTTAACGCAGTAGGAATCTTCATTTTACGAAAAGTGTGCAATGTAGAAAAAGAGTAGCGCCACATCAATCAAACATACTCGCACACCATACATTTTTATTCAACCAACAGCCTCATTCAAGCATCACAACCATACAAACAGACCAAAAATCGGCAAAATAACTTTAAATACATAAACCCTAGCTTCCCTTACCTGGAAATAAGCTAGCCAAGACTTCGACACCCAATAGTCGAGCACGACAATTCATGAAACAGATTGATGAATTGAACAAGATAGCAGAACAGATTTTAAAATGAGTTTCTACGAAACCCTAACTTGAAAATACGAAAATATGCCTAGGGAGGAGAAGTATGAGCTAGAGAATAACTTACATGGAGCAAGAAATGAGGTTGAGCTACTTGACCAAGATTGGGGCTAAACCCTAGTAGAGTCTCTTAGGAAAAAGGAGAGTGTGAGAGTACTGTTTCTACAAGAATGACAGAAGTGAGAGGGGTTTGGCTGCCTTAGGGGCCTTGGACACCCTATGGGCCAGCCCTTAGGCCCATTAGATTAGGGGCAGCCCTTTAAAAAATTAGGGCAGAAAAAAAGGGTTTTACATTCTCCCCAACAACAAAAATTTTCGTCCTCGAAAATTCATCGATGAGATAGGAAGGAGGAGCTGTGTTCTCCTTATCTCCTCTGAGAACCACCACTCAAACACGACTGATATAACGACTCCAACACCTATAGTGACTGGAAACTTTGCCTATGTGCTAAGCGATATGTGTTCAACTATGTAAATTAGTTTTGTCACTACTCTCGAAGCACTTTTAATCCTCCGGCCTTAAAATTGGAATGCTCCTTCATACATGCCCCACTAACTTGTATTCGATATATTGACTCACTTACCATATGCTCTCCACTACCCCTCGTAGGTTTTTACAAAGCCTCAAATGCCTTCAAGTCTCAAACTAAAGCATGTTAGTCATCACTCAACACCACTTTGTTTCCTCCTTGAAGCATCACTCCACTGACTTGATCGCCCTTGACTTCTGGTCTATTGCCCCATATCAACACTCTTGGTTACCTTTATCCATGACGACACTCATAACATCTTGCCTCCTTTACTAACTTAAACCAATGGTAAGAAGGTCCTCAACCAAGGTATTCCATTTCTAAATCAAACTTTCATCTGTTACAACCACCCAATTTATTTCAGCATCTTCCCTTCATTTTTGATCTACTAACTTGTAACCATCCTTCCACAACAGCCTTAGAACTATGTCTTTCCTTGACTTGAAATTTCTAGTTTGATTTATACCTATCAACTCTAAGATACTTCTCAACTAAGATTTTTTTCTAAATTGCTTCCTCCCCAACCTTGTTGAGAGACTCACTAGTTCTAGTCGGATGACTAAACTAATGAAATCTCCTCACACATTCTCTTCCCAACCCAAACACTTATGTTTCTCAACCAACCCTTACTCTTAACTCGTCAAATCACGGGTCTTGGATTCCATTCTCTGGCTAAACATCTACTCTCACTTTCTCACTCCCAAGTTGGCATTCCAACTTGAAATCATAACTCAAACCATCTCCTACTACTCTTGCACAACTTTCTCTTAGTAACCCCATAATTCTAACTCTAAATGATTCTCTGAATATCTTTAATTGATACTCATAAGAACGACACTTTTGTTGTTCAATAAGAACTGGTTGTCGTAGTAATACTTTAGGTCGTGAGTAAGATAGTTCTTTTCACGCACCTCTTACCCTTCATAAGTATCACTTGTCGTCATCCCGTTGCGCTACTGTGATCAACACACAAAGTCACTTTTCTGTTTACTCAAAATGATGCTCCTTTCATGTCTGTCGTGACAAGGAATCAATCATCGCTGAGAAACCTTCCTCCAAAACTTCTATGGAACTTGCAAAACCCTTTTGACTCCCCTGTTTATAGCCTTAACATCGTATTTTCTCAAGATCGCATCCACCCTTTTTAAACCATATGTCTTACTAGTCACTCCGACCTTTGTCAATACTCCTCTCGAACATTCTAAGGACTCTCTTCACACTTGGAAAACTCGTCGCTAAACCTTGATGATACCGCTAACCTGTTTGAAATTTCTTACCTTCATCATGTTTCCACCCCTTAAAACCATAGGCCAAAAAGTCTATCCTCCCTTATCCAACGTTTACCCTTGAACAGTCTATCCTCCCACTTCCTCTCTTTTAAGATTCACCAGACTCGCAGTCATCTTTGTCGTTATATTTAGTATAAGCCACTACTTCTCCAACATCTCCCCCACTTCCGTATTTACTTCAAATTCTCAATAAGAACCATCCAATTAGAAATTATTGGCACAAGTCCTCCTTCAGACACCAATGCAAAAGTGAACTCCACCATACCAAGGTTAAATTTCTAATACTTACTTCAGAATACGTCTACAAACTCTTCTGCTACCAGGATCCTTTGTGTCTATTATTCACTTTCCTTTCTCAGATGACTGTGATTCACGTGACACTCTGCCCCCCCCACTATTTAGTTTGATTCGTACTTCATACGCAATCACTGACTTATCTCTTTTAAATCAAAGAACACCACCTTGTTGGTCGTCTCAGCTCATCGGAATGAGATTGAGAAAATAACTAATTCACCCTTTAGACTATGTCCCAACCTTGCAAAGGAAACAATTCAAATTGGGTTTGAATTTAAACGTTTTGATCACCACGAAGGCACCACACACTCGAGCGAATCTTCACTTGGTCTCTACTATAACAAAAACAACCTCCTCAAACTCAGCTCCTTCTTGTAAACAACCATGACTCCTATACCATACTGGCTACATCAAAGAGTGTACGACCCTAAGCGAAGCCAAAACCCACAATCCAATCACCACCTTTGTAACATGTATCTTTTAAATTAGGTCACATGTGTTGGCCACTTTAGTGCCAATCCTCGTAAACACTCTCATAGCTACTCAAAAACTCTTGTTTTCCTTTCCCTTTTCCCCGTGTTGTGACATTACTAATTGTCCTTCCCTATAAGAACAAACTTAACTATGTGTTCCTCCTTCTGATGCTTGAAATCGTCCATCTCATATCCAATGTCAATCCTTCCTCTTTTGTGGGCCACTTTACTTAGAACATCCCTTCTCCTCCTAACTTAGGTAACTACTACTGCTGAGAAGACTCGACTACTCCTTTCGAAATTGATCTGGTATATAACTCCTAATATACTCCCTTCTCTTGTAACATCATCACACTTGGCTTATCTTCAAAGCTCTGCCTCCCATAAGCTTCCATCTTCACGTCTGCTTTCCATATACAGTTCAAGGCCTCCACCCTCAACCTCAAACCTCCTACACTATTACCCTTCGAACCTTAGACATTGTCAAAGTGTAAAATCAAGTTGATTTCTCAAACCTTGCCACATGAGCACGCACCGCTATCTTCTCATATATTAATCTCTGAGCTTAACTCTTCTTCTAAAACTTGTGGTGTACGATCTTAGAACTTGATCTTGTACCTCTCTCTCAGCCCAAAGTGTTGTTTCTTAACTTTCAACATCATTTCTCAGCCCTCTAAACCAAGACTCAACTTTCATCATCTATCAATATACAATCTTCTACATCTTCGCACCTTTGAGACAAGAGATTTCCTCCTAGGCCCCACCAATCTTTGCAAGGGTGAGTAGGTCAAGTTTCCCTCATCGCTACAGACACAAGACACAAAACACATAGGCATAATAGGACAAACTAGAACATACAAGGCAACACTTCATCATCTACAGACATCCAAACCTTTCATCTGTCACCCTTCCTTCCCCAAATCATTAGAATTAAGAAAGGAAAAACAACCTTTGATCTAGTCATGAGTGTGCACCCTCATCACTTTATCAAGACGTTTTCTATTCTTAATACTTTTGGTTTCGCTGACAACCTTGACTAGACTTGGCAACTAACGCCCACGAGGCATGACAAACCCACAACCTCATGTCATCCTAAGGACGAACTGCTCTAATACCATTAATGTAACATCCCATTTAATTAATAAACCAAATTAAAAGGAAACGTCACGTGGAATAATATGTTAAGCAGTCCTGGAGTACAATACAGTAACCAAGGCACACCACGATGCCAAAATAAAACATAGAGGAATAACGACAAAGTTTTAAAAAAAAGAAGCCCAAAGGCCAGACAATACATGGGCCATTGCCCTAAAAGAAAAGCCCAATCATCACAAGAAGTCCAGCCCAGGAAGACTATGTAGTGGATTCATCTCTCCCCTGTTGACCATGATATGCTCTCGCATATGCTCCAATCAATAAATTGATGATCATCGCAAAAGTAGAAGAACAACATACAAGCAATCAAACAAGCAAAGGGTAAGCTATAGCCAAAAAGATTTTCATCATGCAATCAGGTATACTTTCACAATCCAATATACATATAACACCCAAGCATGCTATGACTTTCAAATCAATACACTAAGACTCGACTTGACTCATCCGGATACATATAACCTGGTTCGAATCAGCGGATGCTTGCACTTGTGGTGGATAGCTCGGCTTACCCCCGAGCTATGTGTTACAAGTGTTACAATGAATCAATTCCCTCACACACAAGGTTAGCCCTTAATGAGTTTCAGGCCTCCTCTTACTCTCACCACATGAGTCAGTCCGCTCTGAGTGAGACTAACTGACTCCTTAGAGTGTCAGGATGCAATCCTTACCTTGAATCCTTACCAAGTTATATAGATGGGGCACCACCATGGACACCCACTAATAGGGGCCATAGAATTACGTCCCGACCACTGAAGCACGACCCTGAAATCTCACCTAAAGATTTCAAGGAATTATGCACTAACACAGACCAATCATACTCAATCAATCAAGAAAGATTTATCATGCACATAACTCTCATGTCAACCTTTATAACCAAATCCTCATTCATATTCGATGTTGAATCCATTCCAACTCATCATTCTCAATCCATGAATATAGAATTTCACCTCATACCAATACCATGCCATTTTGATACCAACCATTTCATTGAAATCACATGCCAAGATTTATCCAAGATCATCATTCACAACTCATACACCCTCTTATTCATGCATATTCACTCATCTCGTGCTTTGACATAGCAATCCAACTTAACATCACATTATGCAAATGATTTAAGGATTTTAGAAATAAAACTACAACTTATGTAAAGCTAAGAAAATTTTTGTATTTATATTCAAATTAAATATGATTGAATCAAGAACCAAATGAAACAAGAGCCAACTTAATTGAATAACTATAAAGAAATTTGTAAACCAAACAAGCAACAAGGTCAATGTTGTCAACAACTAAACTACAGTGATCTTGCGATAAAACCTGCTCTCACTACAGAGCTCTGATTCAAGATTGGACCGGTCAAAGTCAAAAACTGTGTTAAGGATCAACTGTTAATATATCAGCTCGATCCAACGGTTAACGAAGTAGTAACGTTCATTTTACGAAAACTGTGCAGTGTTGTCAACAACCAAACTACAGTGACCTTTCGATAAAAAAGGCTCTCACTATAGAGCTCCGATTAAAGATCCGACCGGTCAAAGTCACGAATTTTGTGTTGTGAATCAGCTGTTAAAATTTCAGCTCGATCCAACGGTTAACGCAGTAGGAATCTTCATTTTACGAAACGGTCATACTCGCACACCATACATTTTTATTCGACCAACAGCGTCATTCAAGCATCACAGCCATACAAACAGACCAAAAATCAGCAAAATAACTTTAAATACATAACCCTAGCTTCCCTTACCTAGAAATAAGCTAGCAAAGACTTCGATACCCAATAGCCGAGCACGGCAGTTCATGAAACAGATTGATGAATTGAACAAGATAGCGGAACAGATTTTAAAATGAGTTTACTACGAAACCCTAACTGGAAAATACGAAAATATGCCAAGAGAGGAGAAGTATGAGCTGGAGAATAACTTACATGGAGCAAGAAATGAGGTTGAGCTACTTGACCAAGATTGAGGCTAAACCCTAGCAAAGCCTCTTAGGGAAAAGGAGAGTGTGAGAGTACTGTTTCTGCAAGAATGACAGAAGTGAGAGGGGTTAGCTGCCTTAGGGGCCTTGGACACCCTATGGGCCAGCCCTTAGGCCCATTAGATTAAGGGCAGCCCTTTAAAACATTAGGACAGAAAAAGAGGGTTTTACAATTGAATGTAGAATATGAAATGTTATAAACTTTATCATTTGGAGATAAAAATATATAAGTTTTAACTATAATCTTTTGTAACTATATAGAATACATACTTTTTCTTTATCATTTGAAATATACATTACTTTTAATTTTAGATTTATTAAGTTTTAAGTACTATACTTTTTTTAATTTTTTTAATTCTAAAAAAGTTGTCCACGTAGCAAGTTAGTATCGTGATACAAGTGTCAATGTTAGTGTCACGTGTCAGAATGTGATTGTATTATTTTTTTATTCAATTGAGTTCATATATTCGTTGCTTTTGTGTAATTTGATCTTTATATTCGTATTTTCTTTCAATTTAATTGCAATTTTGATTTAAATGGAGTAATTTTGTCTCTTTCAAATTCACACAAAATTTAATTTCTTTGTAAATATTATAATAATATTTTTGCTAAATTTGACATTTTTATTATTTATTTTTAAAAAATCAATTATAAAATTATTAAAATTTAATTATAAATTAAATATAATTATGAAATTCAATTGTTAAATAAAAATAATAATTTAAAATATTATTAGAATATAATTATTAGATATTTACTTCTAATAATTATATTCTAGACATACTAATATTTTTAAAATTGACATTTAAAAATATTACAAATATTAGAAATATTTTAGAAAAATATACTAATATTTTTAAAATTGACATTTAAATCTAAAAATTTTAAATTTTAATATCTAAAATACAATAAAAATATTAAATGTTTTATATTTAATGTCAATTTTAAAAATGTTAGTATATGTTTCTAAAACATCTAATAATTATGTTCCTATAATATTTTAAATAATTATATTATATTTAAGAATTGAGTATAATAATTATATTTAATTTATAATTAAATCTAAAAATTTATAATTGAATTTCAAAAATAATTAATAAAAATTTCAATTTTAATTAAAATATTAATATAATATTTATAAAAAAAATTAAATTTGGTCTTAAATTAGAAGTGACAAAATTGCTCCATTTAGCCATAATTGGGATTAGATTAAAAAAAATAACAAATATAAAAACTGAATTGAACAAAAATAATGAATATATGGACTAAATTGAACAAACAATATTAACATAACCACAAACTGACACGTGTCACTAACATTGACACATGGCACGATGCTAATTTGACACATGGATAATTTTTTTATAATTTAATTTTTTTAGAAGCTAAAAGAAAAAATTAAAAAAAAAACACAAAAAAAGAACATGAACTAACATGTGACATACATTGTTCACATAACTATTTAAACACTACTAGCAAAAGTGACTAAATTGACAAACATTGACTAAAATTAGGACCTAATTGGACACGCAACAAAGACGAGGACCAAATTGAATAAACACAACAAAAATAGGGACCAAAAGAGTATTTATGTCAATATTTAATATTCAGAAAATTTATTAAATAGTTTTTTATTTTATAGTTTTAAAAATTTATAATTTATAATTTATGATTTTGTAACTTTGTAACTTTTCAATTTTTAAATTTTGTAATTTCATAATTATTTTATAATTTTACAAATTTTATAGCCTTAAAATAAGGTCATATTAGACATCATTGTGAACTTTGATATCTCATATGTGTTGATGTCCCCAAAGTCCATCAATCATTTGTCATCACATGAAATATTATTAAAAAAAATAAAACAAAAAAATATAAAACATGGAGAACACACTAAATCTATATAATAAAATTTATACTTCATGACACATGCAAACTATACCTATTATCCTATTATGAACAAAATATAAATAAATACCTGGAGGTAAAACAATAAATAATTGATATTGTTCTCTATGACTGAAATTATGAGTACAATGATTTGCTTCACAAAAAACATGAGAAACTTTTAATTGCATATGCATACAAAAATGCAAGCACCAACATCATCTCCCTTTAAGACTCTAAGGAACCATTCGCTGATCCAAAAAACCATTACAAACTAAAGTAGAATCACTTTCAAACCAACGCCTCTAAAAGTGTTCCCTCCAAGCTTGCTCCAAAACGTAAATGCATAAACTCAGTATAAATATAAGTGTATACCCCTAAAAAAGCTGAAAAATTACCCACATATTCATCTGACTTCCTCTAAAATTATTAGAATATGAAGTCAAAAGACACCCCTAGCTACACCATCATTATTCACCTTAAGCCAATTACTAGATGAAACATGACTTATTACTATATAAATGAAACCAACATACTCTACCTTGTTTCAATATTGAATATTTTCAAAAAAAATTATAATTTAATCATTTTACTATTTTATAGTTTTAAAATTTTATAATTATATAATTATATAATTATTAAATTTTATTAATTCCAAAAATTAATAATTTTATAGTATAACTTTATAGTTTAATTATTTTATAATTTCAGAATTTTATTATTTTATTATTTATAATTTTACAACTTTAAAATTTTATAATTTATAATTTCAATAAAATTTTAAATTAAAAAATATAAAATAATAAAATAATAAAGTGAGAAACTAATAAAATTATTAATTACAAAATTATAAATTTATTAAATTATAAGATATTTTTCATATTGTCATATCCTTAATTATACATTTATTTTTCTTTTTTATGAATTCATTCTATGGTGTATCAAATTGTTTCCCAAATACACATTTGACTATTTTTACTTCTTTTTAGTATTTTCATTTGTTATTTATTTTTATCATATAGAATATTGTTATGATATTTTTATATAATTATTTCTATTTTCTAACTCATTATCATAAGTGTAATTATATCACTATAATTAAATTAAAAAAAATCATTTACTACAATATAATAATTCAATGTCGTTCTCATGAATCTTGTTTGTTACCATTCATCTTATATCAAAGTTCAAAAGGTGAACATTTTATACTAAATTTTAATTATTATTAATTTAACATTTATTCTTTCTGTAATTTCATTCAAGTGATATATTATAGTTTTTATTAGTATATAAAAAATATATTTAATTAGAATTTAAAGAATGAGACAAAGAGACATTTAAAATATTTTTTTTTAAATTTGTATATCTATTTTGTTTTTGTAACCTTTTAAACATATTTTTAAACTTTGTCAACTTTTTAAATATAAAATTATAAAATTATAAATTTGTAATATTACCACATTGTTAAATAATAAAAATATAAAATTGTAAAACTATAAAATTATAAAGGAATAAGATTACAAAATTATAAAATTACATCAACTTATAATATTATAAATTTATATAATTATAAAATAGAATATGACAATAATTATTAAGGGATTGAGACAAGATAACAATTACGTTATCCAGTCAATTAAAAATTTAAACTATCAGGACTCAATTAAAAAGTGTAAAAACTATTTAATGTACGATAGACAATAAAAAAAATAAGAACTCAACTAAAATTATATTTTCTATTTAACATTTAAAAATATGCAATCAATAAATCTAACATTTCTATTTTTATCATGGCATATTATATATATATATATATATATATATATATATATATATATTTATTTATTTATTTGAGGAAAGACTTTTCAATTATCATGGATATATTCCTTACTTAATACCAATTCAAGTATAATAATGTTATTTATGTGTCATCCAATATTAAAAAAATATCAATATTATACATTTACACTTTTATAACAATTACTATATAATAATAATAATAATAATAATAATAATAATAATAAATGTTCATTATACACTCATTTCACATATACATTTCATAATATAACAGAAAATTTAATTCTTCTTACTTATACATAACCAACATCAAACATGTATATTTTATATAATAATAATACCATGGAGAATTCACTTTAAATTAATTAAATTATAATAAAAATAATTTAATATATAAAAATATATTTTATACTATCACATAGAAACTTCTTCTGCCATTTTATAAAAAAGAAAAAGTTCTTAATACTTCCATCACCGATGAGGTGATCAATGTTTCCATCTTCCATTCCATTTAGTTTAGCAAAGAAAAATAATAATATCAAGATGAGTGACATCTAAATGGCCAAAATCAAAATCATCATCTTTATAAACACAAAGTGTGTTTCTATGTTCTTCTCCTATTTTTAGGATGCTTTGATGTAAGACAAGTACGACCCAAATGGCTTTATCATCGCAGTGATAAATTATATTGTCATATTATTTGTCATTGCTTTCATCTTTTTCTTTTCCCTTTTCACACTATTGTTCCAGTTTTGATGACAAAATGTCTCTTTGAAATTTCCTTTATGACTATGAAAATATGAATTAGATGTTCCTATATCCATTTTTGGGAACAAAGCATAACCAATTTAGTCTCAATGTTGCTGCATTCACTTATGAGAATGAGGCATAATCAATTTGGTCTTATAATTTTTCATTAAAAACTCATTGTTTTGTTTGGCCATAAGAAGACATTTAGATTGCATCTAGATGTATTTCAACCTCTAATACTCAAGAAGATGAGTAATTTTTCCTTGTAATATCAAAAGTCACAAATTCAAATTTTGTAAGGTTTGACCTTTTTTAAAACTAACTCATAAAATATTGATAATAATCAAATTTTATTTATGAAACTATAAAATTGATATAGACAATAATTATAATAATAATAATAATAATAATAATAATAATAATAATAATAATAATAAGACAAATATGAAAATTGATAAAGTCAAATAATTTTTTTTTATCACAAAAAAGAAGAATATAAGAAACATTATCAATAAGGAAAAGACTAGAAAAAGCCTGGATTGAGGTACACAGAACATTGCCCTTAAAGATAAAACATCTCCATTAACTCAATTAGATAACCTTTGTGCTGATAATGTGTTATAAAATAAAGTTAATAATAGAGAGAAAAATAAAGAGAAAGGGTAGAGCATCAAATAATAGTTTTCTATGTATCATTATCAAAGGAGAAGAGTCCATATTTATAGGTATAGAAGACAATCCAAAGGGTACAACTCAAGGGTTAGATACTTAATGTAAATAATGTAAATATTATCAATAGTAATCAAGCTGAGTAACTGTCAGCAACTCAATGGACAATCCATCAATTTCATAACAGAAATAATTATTTATAAAATATTATGTAGACAATTTTGAAATGATAATATAAGTTACTATTTATTTACTTTAAAATAATTAATTACTTGCAAGTTTATAAGACTCCTTTGTAACATCCCAAATTTAGCAGGTTAAAACTAATAAAATAGGATGTTTCATCCTAGTGTTCAAAACAAATAATTTAGTATACAAAATATATTAATACTATCTTACAAAAGATAAAATTATAAAAATATATCATTTATACACTTAAACTAAACTAATGAGCTCTAAACATAAACTAACCACAATTAAAGCTCCCACTGAAATCTTCCATCAACTTAAAAGTGACTATTCATCCTCCGAAGGTGCATTGGAAATTGCAACCACATCTGCTCCCACCAGATAGGTGATCATCGCATAAGAAAGACAAAAACCATAAGACAGAAACATAGAAGAAGGATAACAAGCTAATGTGCAAAAGAGATATTCATACATATATATTTAAATCATACAAAATACTTACACATAAGCAGTTGACACTAAACTTAATTATCGGATACATGCACTATGAAAAATATCACTAGTTTAATTACTCCCTGATATTCCTTAATACCATATATTTGCATAATACTTGACATAAGAGGTATGTAAGGCCCACTTACTTTTCTGCCTTTATTGTAAAGGGCTGCCCCAAATCAGTTGGGCCTGGGGCTTTTCCAAAGGGGATTCAAGAACCCTAAACTACTCTAACCCTAACCATTCTACTCACTTTCAGAAAACAACCCTTTTGTCCTTAGAGCTGTAGTCGTCTCTCTCTCTTAGGGTTTGGTACCACCTTAGTCAAGCAAGCTCAACCTCATCCCTGTACTCCACGTAAGTCAATCTCGAGCTCATGTATCTCTTCTTTGGGCATATTTTCGTATTTACAGTTAGGATTTCGTAGTAACCCTGTTCCTATTCTGTTTTACCGTTTGTTTCAACTCTTTGGCCTACCCTTAGGATTGTTGTGCTCACTGTGTGCGTATCGGAGTATTCTGTTAGCTTAATTCCAAGTAAGGGAAGCTAGATCCTTTTGTATATCCCGTGAGATCTACTTGTTTTACGTTTATTTCGTGTTGAATGAACTATGTGTGAATATGAGTTGCTGGAATACATGTTTGAATTGTTTAGACGCGTTTGTGTGACTGTTGCACGAGAGAACAATGGTGAACACTGGTTTTCTCGCCCAAGGGAAATGAAAGTCCAACGAATATATGTCCGGTCATCCTGTTAGTGAAAATCAACTCTTTTCTTTTACCCGGTTTTAGTTATTAGCATGAAACAGGAAATAAGTGTTAGCGTATCATGGCAACCACGACAGTCATAGGAACAAACGTAGCCCGACGTAGCCAGACTGATAGGGTGGTTGGGAGGCATCTGCCTTGTGCTTTTGGTCAACTCATAATATCCTGACAGAAGATGAATGAAAAGGGAAAGATGGTAACGACTCTTTGGGGGAACGTAACAAAAAAGATGGACTGATTAAGAAGGGGGAAGAAAAAGGAAAGAGACTCAGTCTTCTTAGCTCTCAATTTTCTTAGCTCCCAGGACCCTCGAGCCAACGAAAAAGAAGAGAGAGCCAAAGGAAGAGAATACACAATTTCACAGAAGGGACAAAGAAACATACGGGAGAGGAAAGGAGGAAGCCGAAAATACAAGCAGTTTGAGTAGGAAAGGAAGTAGCACCAAGAGGTAAGTTTGCAACTTGAATCTTTGAATGATTGCGTAAATGTGGTTTAAAACGTATGTGACTGGTTGTACGCTTGAACGAATATGATGTGTTGTTATGTTATGTTCTATTGGTTGTTGATTCTTGATTCCATGGGAGTTGTTGACACCTCCATTTGCATACGCTTGTGTCTTGCATCTAAATAAAAAGAAAACGATCAAAACCCCTACAACCAGAATACAAGATGAAGGATTAACTTGTTCCTTTTTAAGATGATTGAATATGGTGTGAGTTGATTAAGAAAGCTAAGTGAAATCCCCACTGGACATTAAGATAGCAAGCTATCTAGATGTGAAGGTTCCTTTCACAAAGCTCAAGAGAAG
>Ga0214545_1004114_pt1 | contig 27387 bp, 17 predicted proteins | sample CNSS4metaG_FD_160064 | JGI IMG/M metagenome (GOLD analysis project Ga0214545, IMG submission 160064) | Root nodule microbial communities from cowpea collected in UCLA plant growth center, Los Angeles, California, USA - CNSS4 | ecosystem: Host-associated > Plants > Roots > Nodule | place: USA... | reverse complement strand
AAAATAAAATAATTTAAGTATTTAGGTGAAATGATTTGATGTATATATATTATAAAAAGTTATTATAACATGTATATATAGGTTGTAATTAAGCTTATTTACTAATTTGGTCTCAAATGGAAGATGATGAAATTGAATGATTTTAAAAAATTGGGGTACTAAATTGAACCAAAAATTTAAATTGGGGTACTAAATTGAAAACAACTATTACACTGCCACGTGTCATGCTTGTAAGCTGCCACGTGGCACGATGATAAACTGATACGTGACAGTTTTTTTAAATTTTTTGAAAAAAAAATTAATTTTTTGAAAAAAAATTAAAAAAAAATAAAAATTTCATGGCTTGACACGTGTCCTGTACGGACACGGTGTTAACTCCAACTTAACGGAGAGGACCAGATTGAACCTCTTTAGAAAATTGAGGTACCAAATTGAACATTCCTAAAGTTCGGGTACCACATTGAACTTTTCGAAAAAGTTTGGGTACCAAATGTGTATTTATACCTAATGATAAAATAAAAATAATAATAATAAATAAAAATATTAATAGTAAATTCAAAATAATAAGGAAATGTGATAAATAATTCAAATATTTTTCTTAATTTAATAAAGTTGTATAAAAAAACAAAAAAAAAAAAACAGGTACGCAATCTAAAACTAGTTTTATTTAAAAACGAGAATGAAATAATGTAACTCTTTGGTGACATTAACATCTATAAGGAGTGATGATAATAATAATAACATCTCTCCAAATTGTTTCCGAAATAGTAGAAGAGTAATAACTGTAGAAGACTTTTGCTGGTAAGACCATAGTAAACCACATTGATCAAAAGTAGCAGCTATGTCTAACCGTTTTAATCACACAGTTGTGGAAATGGCTCATAATTCGGTTCACACAGATTTCAGCAACAAGTAATGCAGGACTTTAATTTTGAGAGGAAAGAAGTTGCAATAGCAAGAGAGAGAAAGAAAGAGAGAGTTGGTTAGGTGTTAAATTCATTAATTTCAGCCACCAAAAGTTAGGAGCCAAATTTCCAAACTAAGACCCTCTATTTAACTTCATCTCACCTATCTCTTCATATGCCAAAATTTACCCCTCAATTTCACACTCCCTCTTCCCTCAACCCTTCTCTTATCTCTTATCCTGCAACAGCAAAATACTTCACAGCAGCAACAAAATGACCACAACCACTGTCACCATCACTTTACTCCTTGCACTGGCTTGTTGTGCCGCATCTGCGCCATCTCCGGCACCGGAAACCGCCGCGGCTCCGACGCCGGGAGTGGATAGCTGCTTCATGGCACTAACAAACATGTCAGATTGCCTTACCTTTGTGGAAGAAGGGAGTAATTTGACGAAGCCGGATACAGGGTGCTGCCCTGGGTTGGCAGGGTTGATTGATAGCAACCCCATTTGTTTGTGTGATTTGCTTGGTAAACCTGACGCTATTGGAATCAAGATTGATTTGAACAGAGCCTTGAAGCTACCTTCTATTTGTAACGTTTCTACTCCCCCTGTTAGCGCCTGTTCAGGTAATTTTTCAATGCTTCCTAATTAGATTTGTGTTTGTTGTTAAAGCATCTTTTGAACTTGCAAATCATGGGAGAGAGTTCGCGAATCCAATTTGCTTTGCTATAGCTGTTCAAATTTTAACTTGTTAGGGACATAGTGAACCAAATTTTACCACTCAAATATTTAATCTATAATTAAACGTGGTGATGCTGAAAGGAATAGATTTGAACCTTTTATATTAACACTCAAATCTAGCCTACCATTGAAAATATTTTTTAAAATGTAAAATATACGTTTTTTTCTTTATCTTTTTAATATGTTTTTATTTTATCATTTTTAATATTGGAATGAATGTCTCATATTGTTTATTAGTTCAAATCAGAAATGATTTATACATTTTATTTTCTTTCTTAACCTAATTATGAGTGAGATTGTGATAATATAATTGATATTTGAATCTCCTTCTAGGTATGGATCCGTTAAGTTAGGTTTGATGTTGTATTGAAGTGTTGGCGATAGTGATAAAGATTTTGTGTATTAATAATGCCACCGACTCCACCGGCATGTGAGGAAGGTCCACTTGAATAGGGATGGTACTATTTTTAAAATATTATTTGCAAACCCTTTTGGAAAATAATATCATTAAATAAAATAAAAATAAGTAAATTAACTTATATATCTAATAAAAAATGATTTTTTTCTTATAAATGAGAATTAAAATAGCGTTTATCTAAGAAAAAAATACCAGCAATTACATTGTTTTTTGTAGTAAGTAATGTCTCTGGAGCATTAATTTAAAAGTTAGAGGTAAATATTATTTTAAAATTAGCACTGTCAGTATACAAACACCTTAATTTGATGTATTTGATGTAATAGGTTATTTACCAAGACCGTAAAAATTTGTGTAGCTACTTTGGTAAAATTATAGGAAATATTGAAATAGCTATATAGCTCTATTTTCAGATCTCAATTAATGCTACCCAATTTAACTTTTTTACTTTATCTTTTATTGATATAGTTATTGTTCACCTCTGAAGTAGCTTTGTTTTCGTATGCTACCCCCAATTCACAATTAATAGCAACTGGAACTACCCAACCATATCAACATTGTAATTTAGTACTGTGGGACCCATATTTATTACTATAACAGCTCCAATGATACTTTACATTGTAATTTAGTACTTTTTTCTTTATTATCTGAAGAAGAAAAATATAAAATTTAGATTCATACCTAATTCAATTTACTTGTAAGATTAAATTTTAATATATATATTTAAAGAAATATCTTTCATTTATTTATTCCATTTTAGTTTATTTTCGGGTGAATATTACGGAAGAAAGAAAATGAAAACGTTGTTAACTACTAGTAAATAGTAAAGTGAAAATTACATGTATGTTGTAGTGAGATAGGATTAAAAAATTCAGAAATAAATTTGATACTTGTGTTGATATTCTATTGCTTATCGGTTTGATTTTTATAATTAAAAATAAGTCACAACCAAATATTAAAAAAAGATTCTAGTTGGATTTTTGTGCTGAAATATTTTTTTTTTCAGTTTTTAATTTTAATTTTACTTTTCTATTAAAATTATTTTTCCGTTTTAAAATTAAAATAGAATAATAAAAATTTATACATAAAAACTAATAAATATATAGTTAATAAAAAATATAACACTAAATAATTTAAATAATTTAAAACTAAAATAATTTATTTTAAAATATTTGACATAAAAAAATAATCCTTTTATATTAATATTTGATATATTATATTTCTTTTGAGTATGAACATATTTACATGTATACCCATTATCCAATAAAAGAACAAAAATATTATATTCATCCCTACGTGGTTTATTCTTCAAACGTAAGTTTTTCTCAATTGATGTTTGTCCTAATTGTTCAAACTTCAAACATCAATTGTACAAAGTTAGACTTTCTGTATTCATATTACTACTCTGCTTATAAAAAGTTAATGTACTATTGAACAAATAATTAATTTTGTATTTGTATATTGAAGATTATTTTAATTTGGATTTTGTTTTCTTAATTTCTCATTTGGCAGCTGTAGGAGTCCCCGTGTCTTTACCTCCATCAATTAGTGACGGTTCTCTTCCACCAAGTAAGTTTTCTATCACTTTTTTATTTTCTTTTCCATAGATTGAAGGAAATAAATGAAAAATATAGCTGCGTTATACATTGTTAAAATTTTATTTTATCATTTACGGACACATATGATTATCTTTTTTAACAATTGAATGACACATTAACATTAAAATTGCTAAATTTTCTTCGTCATGACTTATTTTGTTTCTCTACACTATAATGAAGGTATAGCACCAGAAGCTGGTAGTCCATCAAATAATGCTGCTTCTAGTCCTGGTCCTGGTAAGTTTTCGAAATGTTATGCATCTTCTTATTTTCAGAACTTGTATTCATGTAGTGAAATTTTATATGAAAATAGAAGAGAACAAATAAAATATAGCCAAAATTATATTTAAGTGAAATAACATTCCCACACACTGGAGTTAAACTTTAATGATACAAATAAAATGCACCCAAAATTAATTTAAGTTTACCATAGAAACACTCATTAATTATGTTTATGACTATTAAAAATAAAGTTTATAACTATCAAAACAAGCACACCATCTTTCTAAAAATAATTCTTAAATGTCTTTTTGTTTCTAAAATATAGTTGTATTTTATTTTTCATCTCTTTTTTGTTTTTTTACTTAGCTTTGATTCTTGTATTTTTATTTTTAAGTTTTCGTCATTGTTGTTTTATTTTAGTACTTGTATCATTTTTTAATTTTAATCCCCACAATATATTCAATTCATTTGTTTACTAGAGTTAAACAAAAACATTTGACAAATAAAAAATGAAATACAACTTATAGTGATAGGAAAAAAAAAACATTTTGTTACCATCTGCATAACAGACTTTGGTTAAAATTTATCATAAGATACTACACTTTTTGTTCTAATTGAAGATAAATAGTTAAAAAAATTGAACACATAATAAAATCGATTATGCTAACCTGTATTTTTAAATTGCTGATTAATGCATTAAAACGATAATGTTATTATTTTTAGAAATTTTTAATGCATTTTCTAATTTTCATATATATATATATAAAGATCATGCAGGTGGTCCAGGGCCTTCTTCTTCAGATGCTTCTACAAGCCCTACTGGAAGCAAAAATGGAGTTTCAGCCATAAAAGCCTCTGCTATGATAAACTTCATTTTTGGAATCTCTACTCTCTTTGTCTCTTCATTCTTCTGATTTTACACACATTTATTCTCCATGTCATTATTTTAGTGGTTGGTTCTTTTATTTCCTCATTATTTGTGTATTTTGTGAGCCACTTTCACTGAACTTTTTGTTGTAATTTAATGCACTCTTCCAATTATTATTGTCATTGTTTGTAGTGAATCACACTTTAATTGGTTCTTCCTTGCATTATTAGCTTGTCATTTTTTTTAGTAAAAGGTTTTATATGCCTTACAAAACAACACTTATCTCGCCGTTTACTCACCTAACATGTACAATACTTATCAATTAGCACTTAAAATATATTTATTTAAATATAATAAACATTAAAAGTAATAATATTTTAAAAAAATTAAATATAATGAAATTCTCATAAGATACCATTGTAATTTTTTATGTTAAGATTCTTATCGTGTAACAACCTAAGTTAGCATATATCATACTATCAATTTATTCATCACATGATTAATAATAGTTAGTAGCATCATAAAATATAATATGTTCTTATCAAGCTGAATATATTTTCTAAAGACTTCAACTCCAAACACTTTAAGTTCCAACTTCAAGGTACTCGTTCTCTCCAAAAGTATTTGTCCTCTCCTATCCAAATGGAGGTTGTGCCGGTAGAAGACTCACCAATGCTCAAGTAAGCCAAGTGCGTTAGATGATAATAAATGCAGTAATTAATGAACATAATTAATGTACCTCTTGTATTGTACTATTTATAATATTTTTATGGGCTTTTTGCATGGATGGGCCTGATCCATGTAGCCAAATTACCTTGATTAGTCTTTAGTTAACTGATTTGCTAATCATACCTTAATCATGGTCTTAAAGTAAGATAATTTTATCAACATTCTTCAAATGTCAATCTTGGTTGGCCGTGTGTAGTCAGCCAAGTTGCCATGATGTAGGACCATACCATGAGGGTCGAGTACATCTAGGCACAAGAGATTGAGATATTCACTTACGTGTATGGTAAACTAGCCCTTAAACTTGATATTTATATACTCGTTCTTCATGGAGCCGCTTATGGTGTCGATATATGGTGTCATCTAGTGCAAAGAAAATTTATATTTCATTGTGTTAGAAATCGTGCAGCGGAATTATTCGCGTTGGACAAAAACCAAGAGGGATGGTGAATTGGGTTCTTAATAAAAAATGTTCTTTTAAAATTTTTCCATTTTAATATCAAAGTTCAATTAAAATTCTTTCCTTTATTTTAATAACTACAATAGAATAAAGAGAGTAGGGAACAAAAAATTGCATAAGGTATTTATACTAGTTCAGATCAAAAGACCATACGTCCAGTTGTTAATATCTAAAAAATGAGATTAACTCAATCACTAAAATAAATCAGAAATACAATCACAGATAAGAAAGTTTAGGATTTAGAAAACACCTCTCTTGAAGCTATAAGAGATGAAAGACACCTCCCTTGAAATCCACAAGGGATAAACACCTCCTTTGAATCACACAAAGGATGAAGACATCTCTCTTGAATCACACAAGAGATGAAAAAACACCTTCCTTGAATCACACAAGGAATGAATACCTCCTTTGAATCCCACAAAGGATGAACAAATTCACCTAACAACAACAACAACACTCAATCACTCAAGATCCCACTTGATGAAAGTTATTGCTCTACCCACACTAGGTTTCCAAAGCTCTGCACATAAAGTTCTCAAGTACTCAAACTTCTCTAACTTCTTTGTATTTCCAAATAAAAGCCTACCACTTTATTTATAGAAGCCTATTTAGAAATTAGGTTAAGAGTATGAGAAGTTAAGTCACAACTGCCATAAATAAATGATTATCTAAAGTGATAATCGATTAGCGGTGGGTGATAATCGATTATCAGTAGTGATAATCGATTATCATAAAAGCTTTTCTCAAAAATCACTTTTAACTGAGATAATCGATTATCACTAAGAATAATCAATTATTCTAGTGAGTTTTGCAAATAATTAAAATTCTCATAGTGCTTTACTGTTTGGGTTTTGTCTTTGGACTCTTGACATAAAAATTTAACTATTTTAAATAACATACACAAATTACAAGACCTAAACAACTAAACCCCTAAGTCTTCAATGAATCTCTTAAATCCAAACATTCTTTAATTCTTCAACATTTTTCCATGCATCATCATTAAGTCTTCCATACTTCTTCATAAGTCATAATCATAATCATCATCATCAAAACTCCTTATTGAAGGAAGGTGTCTATCTTTTTCTTTTTGTCAAAAATTTAGTCTTGTCCTATAAGTATAGTGCCCCCATCCCCGAGGAGCAAAGTGATGAAGAGGTTTGAGTGATGGGGTGTTAAGTCTAACTAGATGTGATTGTTGAACAATTGTCAGGTTCATAGGAAATGAAGCGACGCTAGGGAGGTGGAAAGTTGCAATCCTTGGCCATTAGATGCGTATAGATCTAGTGGTTGAAGTTGAGAGGGTTGGGAGACGAAGGGTTACTAAAATCCTCACTTTAGTTAAGCACATTATTGTTTAAGATTTTTCTCTATTGTCGATATCTTTCAGAAGGGATTCCAGTATCTTAGACTCGACCACTAACAAGGTATGCTCATAGTGGTTCGAACATAAGTTATGGTGAGGGTTCAGGTAGTGATAGTAGTTGGGCTTCATTCTCCTCCAGTGCCTCATCATCAAGGGCTCAAGGGGTAATCCGAGAAGTGATCATAGAGAATCGAGAGGCTCCTCTTGAGGAGATTGTTGAGGACAACTTGCCTCTAAGAGAAGGTTATGAGTGGGCAAATCCTTTAGTTAGGAAGTATTTTTCTAAGTTTAGGTGGTTAAAACTATTAAATTCTTATTTGAAAAATATATATATATATATATATATATATATATATATATATATATATTTGAGAGTGAAAAGGTAGAGGATACTATGTCTTTTAAGATGGTATGTGCCATAGATAGTGTGTGTCATGGAGGGGTATCAGGAAGATTTCTTCAATATGTACATGTCTTTTTTATTCAACTTCACATCTGACTACCTTTTGATGAGTTCACCATGGGTGTTCTTCGTCTTCTTAATATTGTACTGATGCAACTTTATCCAAATATTTGGGATTGTCTCCAAGCGTTTAGGTTGATATGTCAAACTCTTTACTTGTCGCTTTCACCTAAGTGTTTTCTTCTTTTTTATCTCACTCGTTTAAGGTCTCCAATCACGTGGTTGTCTTTGGTGAGTAAGTCGGGTACATGCTTACCTAGTGCATACTCTTAGTCATTAAAAAAGTATAAGAATGGATTTTTTAGGGTGGTAAATAACAAGCCAAAGTTTCTATTCTATTGGACTGACGAGCCTTTTAGAAATAAGGAATGGCCAAAGGACATTATGTCCGATGAGGATAAAAGGATCCTAAGCATCTTGGAGGAGCTCCCTCTTAAACTTTCTACTACGAATATTGTTAGTGTTTGCCTATTGCCTTATCTAGTTACTGACTATTGCCTTATCTAGTTACTGACCTGCTTGGTAAGTTTAAAATTTCTTGCAACTTGGATATTTTTAAGCTAATCTAAAGATTTTTTGGTGTTTGTAGGATATATGGCTTAACACGAAGCTAATCTAGGAGCAAAAGACTTGTTCCACAGTCTTAGGAACAAAACAGTGGTTGAAGCCAAGAAGAAGGGGCCTCTAACTGTTAGCACTTTGTTAGACAAGAACTCTATATCTTGTGAAAAAAACTTTATTCACCTCTTGTTGTTGTTGTAGTTTATTCATACAATACATAATATATTTATAGACCCACATTTCATTACCATTGTACTTCCAACGGCTATAAACGGCTATAAACGGCTAACTCATTACCTAGACTCCAACGGCTAGTGCATTAACCACTCACAACAGCTAGTTTCTTTCAACGGCTAATTACCCATAATGGTTAACACATTTAAGTTTATTAAAAACCCAACAAAACTCCCCCGTAAACTTAAATGCTTCTTTTATTCTCAATCTCTATTCCTTTATTCTTCATCACGGCTTCCAACTTGCAATAACTCTTCTCACATTGTGCTTGTCCCGTTCATGAATAGTTAAGTTTTTCGCTTTCTTCATGATTGACTTCCCTTCCACTTTATCTATGGTCGACTTGTACTTCGCTTTCCTTATGGCTAACTTGTTATCTGCTCTCTCAGTTTTTGCATCCTTACTAGCAAATTTGTTCTTCTCTTTGACCGACTTGTTACTCATTGGGTTCTTTGTCTTTGTGGCCGATTTGTCGTTAACTGAGTTCTTATCAATAGGTTGACTTCCTTTTGAAAGATCATACCACACCCTCGTATTGTTGTGCTCAATCTCCTCAATCTCCTCATCCATTTCAAGTCGCCACTTCTCATCTTGCACTTCCAGTGCAGTTCTCAGATCCTTCTTAATTTGTAACAGTTCTTGCAAACTTGAAGCATCTTCTTCAAATTCCAAGTGCCGCTTTTGCAAAGCCTGTTTCTCTTCTTGTCCTCGGCTTCTACCACCAGGACCGCTTCTTATACCTTCTCGATATCGTCCTCTACCTTGAGTGTTCTGAGCTTTGTCATCTTTAATTGACATCTTTGTTTGGAGTAATTGATCAAGTGGCTCCCACTTCTTCTTCTTCTTCCGTTGCTCATACGCCTCAAGGGACCCGGCAAGCTCTTCAACCGTGAGCATTGACAAGTCCTTGGACTCTTCAATCGCACATACCACATTCTCGAAGTTGTTTGTTAATGACCTCAAGATCTTCTCCACAACTCGGCTAGCGGGTAACGTCTCTCCATTTCTACTAAGTTGATTCGCCACAGTTTCAACCCGAGTAATGTACTCGGCTACTCCTTCGGTCTCTTCCATCCTCATGCTCTCTAAATCGCCTCTAAGTGTTTGAAGTCGCACCTGCTTCACTCGGTCATCTCCCTTATACGCCTTCTCCAAAATATCCCATGCTTCTTTTGAAGATTTGGCACTTGCAATCTTCTCAAAGCCAGACTCGTCCACAGCTTGGTACAGGATGTACAAAGCTGCCTTGTCCTTCACACGTGCGTCTTTCAGCACTTTCAATTAGGCATTTGACCAACCTTTAGTGTTGGCTGGTTCATCGAAACCATCTTCAACCACCTCCCAATTTTCTTGGGATCCAAGAAGGGCCTTCATTTTGAGACTCCAATTGTCATAGTTGACAGCCTTTGTCAACTTGGGCAGGGAAATATTGTTTGTAAGACTGGCATCTCACTTTCTTTTTTCTCAAACACTTAGCTCTCCTTTCTCAAGCACTCAAGCTCTCTAGCTCTCTCTCTTTTCCACTCAAACACTCAAGCTAACTAGCTCTGATACCACTTTGTTAGCACTTTGTTAGACAAGAACTCTATATCTTGTGAAAAAAACTTTATTCACCTCTTGTTGTTGTTGTAGTTTATTCATACAATACATAATATATTTATAGACCCACATTTCCTTACCATTGTACTTTCAACGGCTATAAACGACTATAAATGGCTAACTCATTACCTAGACTCCAACGGTTAGTGCATTAACCACTCACAACGACTAGTTTCTTACAATGACTAATTACCCATAATGGTTAACACATTTAAGTTTATTAAATACCCAACACTAACATGGTACCCGACTTGACCGACCCTGTGGTGGACACTCGTCGAACTCAAAGTACTGCCAAGAAGATCCAACCTACTAAGGGGCAAGGTATAGAGAAGGATAGGAAGAGACTAAGGACTGAGTTCGACACCCAGGTTGACAGTTCTAGAGGCAAGACTAGTGAACTTGGTGGGTTGGAGAGTGCCCAAATTAACATGCACAAGGGTGTTCACATATCTTTGAGTGAGCATGAGATGAAGCTAGTGGAAGAGAGTGAGTCTAGCACTATCATGTGTTTTTTTCGAGAGCTTCATATGCATATAATAACTAGTTTGCTAAAGAAGATGATCACCGATGAGGACAAAGCGAAAATGGTCGATGAGTTGGCCAACTTGGAAAAGAAGTATGAGTCTGATAAAAAAAGTATTGGGCCGAGGGGAAGAAGACTCTACAAGGGGAGAGGAACGAGAGTGGAGAAAGGCTAAAAACCTGGAAGACCAGGTGTTTTGATTCTGGGAAGAATTTAAAGAAAAAGAAGAAAGCCCGCAAGGAACCGGAGGTTGACTTGCTTCAATATCAGTACTTTATCCTTTTTAAGCATACTAATGGCTTCAACAAGGTGCTACGACAAACCCGAGTTCCTTTATCAAGAGGTTTCTTCTAAGGATTCAAACTTTGACGTCAAGAAGGACATTTTTGAAGGTCGAACGATGGATGTGGATGATATAATGGCCACCAAGGCAATTGGTAATGTGACCATGATCGAGGACATCAATGTTGGAGGTGAGGCGATGATGAATCCGATGAAGCTGCAAAGGTGACGTCTTGTACTGTTGTCGACCTTAACCATATTGAGGAAAAGATGATTAACTCTAATGATGATGCTTAGAATAGTTGTTAGTGTTTGTTGTTGTTGTTTTTATTTTTTTGAAGGTCGAGATACATATGGAGGCTTGTTCTTGTAATGGTTGCCCTATCTGGATTCTTTTAATGAAAGTTTCCTTTGTTTAGTAGTCGTCTCATTTTCTTGCCTTTTATAAATTGTAATTTTTTGGGTTAAATATGTTTTTAGTCCTTTAACTGTCAGTGAAAATTGGAATTAGTCTCTTTTCAAAACTTTAGCCCAATTTAGTCTCCCTACTTTAGATATGTTTGAATTTAGTCTTTTTAACCATATTTTGTTAAGTTTTTTGACGTTTCAAATGTATTTCATGAAAGTTTCTTAGCTGATATTGAAGCATAAATGTGTCAAATGGTGTTAACAACTCAAATGCTATCAGGAAAAATGTTTGAAACATTAAATAAACTTAACAAAATTTGGTTAAAAGGATTAAATCCAAACATTTCTAAAGTCGGGGGGACTAAATTTGGCTAAAGTTTTGAAGAAGGACTAGTTCCAATTTTCATTGAAAGTTAAAGGACCAAAAACATGTTTAACCCTAATTATAAGGTAGACAACCAATGACTTTGTATTGAGTTCAACCAGAACATGTATGGTAGTCAGTAGGGAACTATTTGATGAGTTCAACTAGGATCAACATGGTAGCTGACAGGAAACTATTTGAAAATTTCAACCATGACCGACATTGTAGCTGACAATGAACTATTTGATAAGTTCAACCAAGACTGACATGTTAATCGGTATGGAACTATTTGATGAGTTTAACCAGGATCGACATGGTAACCGACAAGGAATTAAATGACGTGCCAAATTCTCCAAGTTAAGAAGGTATTAAACAACAATGTATACAAATGAAACCTCAGATTTTATTGATCAAGTGCCTCATTAAAACCTTCTCAACCAAAAGCCCTCTGATAAACCTTTTAGCTGCTATAGATTTAGTCAAAACTTAATTTCCTCACTAACTAATGTAGTATAGTGATTAACCAAGGATCAATCCTAGGAAAGGCAAGTTAACTTCAAATGATTATTGAGTGTGTTTTGTGAAATGGAGGAAATTTAGATGAGATATACTAAAACAAATGCTAAAACTACTAAAAATGGTATGGAGATCTATGTATGCAAAGTGTTCGATGAAATGCCTAAAAAGACTAAAATTTATGCAAAGTGTTTTGTGGAAATGTCAAACTGATTTAGTTATATCAATTAATCAATATTCTAAACATACATGCATGCTTCATGCTTCAGATCTAATGCATGTAGTAGGCCTTCCACAACATGTTAAGTCTTTTTATCACTTTTGAGCTTTGGTTCTAGCAGGCTTTTCAGGTTTGATTACTTTACCAAAAAGAATCGTAACAAAAGGAATAATGGTCCCAACGTAATTAAATAATAGAAACATTTAAAAACCTTGAAATCCATATTAGCATGTTTAAGGTTGAAAATAGACGTTGTAAATGTCAGAGTTAGGAAGCTAAGAAGTTACAGCTACTGTAAACTCCAAAGGGACTATGAAGAATATAAAATTGCTTTCACTACTAAAATAGTTCATTTCTTTCTTTAACACATTGCCAACTATAGTGCTCATCAATACAAGTAGGATTGCAAACATGATTGACACTTCAATGTTGGTTAAAATACTTCTTGTAGTAAGATTTAAACAAGCTTCCTTCCTCAAATCATTTCTAATATGTTATCAAATCCTCTATAATCTAGCGGTCTAAAATGTTCATCCTTGTTATATCTCTAATAAAAAGTTGAATTTCAGCGAAGGTAAGTGGGTCTCTATATCATCCACGAGTGAAACAATCAGGTCTTCATATAATTCATGATTCTATAGTACATAATAACTCAAGCTTTTACATTAAATAGTGCATGAGATATGTATTTACTAGCCTTTTCTTTTTCTTTTTCTTCTTTGTTTGGGCTCATTATTTACTTAAACAACATGACTTTTTCATAAATGTAAAATTGACATGTACAAATGACTTTGTTCTTCAGGATGTGGACATGCTTTCTTTTCAGGATTTCCAAAGATCTAACACTCCAATGGTGGCCATAGGAATGGTATACTACTAACTGCATCCATTTTTTTATTGATTTAGTTTATTTCTAATTGTATTATTAGTATAATTCATTTACTTTTCATAGATTCATGATCATGAAACAAATCACCATGCTATCATGTGTCCAATTTGTGATCTTCAACAATATTAAAGTAATAACGTATAACAAATATTACACTTCTTTGTCAAGCTTAAAATAATGCTTTTAGTTTTCACTTTTATCTATTTTGTTCATTTCCATCAAATCTAATAGACAATTTCCATCAAATCTAATAAACAAGAACCGACTCTATAGTACCAAATAAAAAGTCTTGATTTCTAAAAATGACATTTAGATATCTCACTATTAGAGATAAATTCTTTGTAATGTGAGAAACAAAGCTAATTAAAACAAAAATCTCTTTTCAAGATTGAACGTTTAGGGAGACTCTAACCTTAACAAGCAACCGATCAACCAATCACTCTAAATAATCACTTCGATGAAACCGAACTTGAACTCGATGTCGTTGAAACCTCTCCAAACTTGGTTCTCTTTAAAATAGTTCATACATCAAGAAACTTTGTTCTACAAACCAACTTTGAAAAAGCTGAACGAGAAATGATAGAGAGGTCGAGATAATTAACCTGGTTTAAGGAATCGAACTCAACGTCACTACAACCCTTTCCAAACTCTCATCCATGCTTCTCGACATTATCCAATGTGAACTCCAATAGTGTTCGATGTACGAACTCTGACAACCTTTGATGCCTTCAAAACCCTAATGTTTGCACTTCGTTGTTGTACAAACTCTAAAAGCCTTCGATGTTTTTAATGCGAGCTTCTATACCGCGAGTCTCTGACAATTCAACAAAGGCCAAGTGATCTAAAAATTGTTGGAAGGCAAAAACAATTTGTTCGAACTTAGAAGCTTTGTGAATAGGAACGTAACGTGTCTAGAAGAGTTTAACTACTTTTAAGGTTTAATATTATTAATTTTTAGGTTTTTAATTTGTTGATTTTAATTTTATATTTAATATCATTTTCTTTTATTTGTAGAATATATATATATATATATATATATATATATATATATATATAAGAATTATATACTAATATTAATTATTTTTTTAAATTATTTCGTTTAATAAAAATATTTAAATACTAAATTAATTTTAAGTGTATAATTAAATTAAATTAAATATTCATGTTTTATAAATAAAATATATACATACAATTTATTTTTATTTATAATGTATCATAATTAATTTATTTCATATTTCAAAAAGTTTAAAATATAAACATATAAAACAAATTATACTATTAATATAATAATATGTAACACTATAAATTAATTAATAATCCTTTTATTTCAAATAAATTGACATATAAAATACAAAAAACAACATAAAAGATAATAAATAATTCTAAATAATAAATAATCATTTCATTTTAGATAATTAATAAAAATTGTTTTATTATTTTTTATAATAATATTTGAATGAAAAAATATATTGTGTTGTGTCTAATCCTCAACTAATTAGCTTCAACTTAGCTACCATATTATGTTGTGTCTAATTCCTAACTAATTAGCTACAACTTAGCTACCATATTATGTTATGTCTAATCCCTAACTAATTAGCTATAACTTAGTTACCATATTATGTTTTGTCTATTCTATCACTAATTAGCTACAACTTAGCTACAATATTACTTTGTCACTAATTCTTTGCTAATAAGCGACAAACTAGCGAGCAAAATTTTCCCTCGCTTATTTTTCTCGCAAATCACCAAATTTGTTGTAGTGAGTATAGGGATGGCAATGCAGGCCGGCCCATTCCGTTTTGGCCCGGCTTGCATAAGGCCCACGCATCGCGGGCTGGCCCGCCCCGCCTTGTACAATTTATGCAAGCTGCAACCACTGGCCTGCCCTACACATCACTTGCTCTGCGAGCCCGCGGGCTGGCCCGCTTTTTTTATTTATTTTTTAATTCCTAGGATAAAACTTTGAATGTTTAAAAATCGCGAAACTTTAAAAAGCTCACAAAATTAAGTAAAGACTTTGGGGAGTTAAATGATAAATTGATAATTCAACATTTTCATCATATTCATATTCATACTATGGCATACACAATGTATTTTTTAAATTTTAACGCATTAAAAAATACATAATATTTGTCTTTTCCTGTTATACAAGAATTTGGAACGTTAATGCAAGAGTCCATAAAAAAAGTAACTGATATACACAAGTGAAAGTTTTTTTTTATGCGGGCTTGCGGGCCGGCCCGCGTGGGCCTCAAGCTTATGCAAGTCGGGCTACTGCAGGCCTACGGGTTCACTATCCTGGCCCGCCTCTCGTTTTTTTCGCGGGCCTGTAGACCAACCCGACAAGTCAGGCACATATTGCCATCCCTAAGTGAGCCTTGGTCCATCACAACCCTTCATCTCAATAGTTTCCTTTGGCTTTGGGAGTGACTTCAAAAACTTACCAAGCTAACCTTTATGCATTAAGAACCTAAAGAACAAATTAACAATGCTATCCATAAACTACACTACATTAGTTAACAACACAAACACTAATTAAAATTTGAAATTCAATGCAGGTTTGGACCACTTCTTTATCATTTCAAGGTTAGCATAAGTGTATTTGAGTGCCCTTAATCTCCTCCCATAGATGCCAAATGCATTTGAGTCCAATGCAAAAAGTCAACATTGAGTCAACCCTTAAGTCAAATCTCACTGAGAAAGTCAACTTTACACGAAATTCATGAGGCTTTGATTTGGATTCTTTAGTGGCCTTTAATTATTACCTCAATGCTATCCTTGAACCTTTTATATGCATTGTACTTATAAATCCCAAAATCGAAGTTAGTCACACTAAGACTCTTCTTAATCACCTTAAACTAGACCACATACTCTATTCTTATGGCTACTCCCAAGTTTATCCATTTAAATAAGATGTTATAAACCTATATATCAATCTACCATCTATGCTAAACCACATATCAGTAGACTATCCCAAGAGTAGTTCTAGGACTTACACTGAAAATGCATTCAAAAGACCTAATTAAGCTACTTTTTTAAAAACTAGACTAAAAACCTTACTAAACTAATTCTAAGCTAATTACTCTTAGTTAACAACTTAAAGTTACCTAAAAAAGCACAAATAGCTAAGAAAAATTATAGAGATAAGGAACTTATCACCCTTCTTAAGAAAAAGAGATCGAGTAAGGAAATAGTACAATGTGGGTTACAAACATTCATCGAATTACAAGCATATAGCTGAAATACAATTTTAAATGGGTTATGTTCCAAGTATTAGGTATGGGTTGTTCAGACAAGTATTCCAGCTTATAAGCGCCTTTATCAGCTACTCAAAAAGGTCATTCCCAATTAATAGAGAATTTTTCGTCATGTTTCTTGACATTACTAGCAATGTGCCATACCAGGTCGCCCTTCTTAAAGGCTCTAGGTTGTAACTTGGAATTGTACCTTCTGGTCGCTTTCTGCTTGGTAACTGCCTCACAAATTCACATATTAGGAACCATACTTCGTCTTGAGTATGAGCAAGGAAAATGTTAGCATTAAACATTAGAAAACCCCATTAGACGATTAGGTTTTGATGATAACAAAATCTATGATAAAACAAGGAAGACATGGCAATATAAATAATGATTAAGATTGAAAATCTAAATAAGCATTAGACATAGAAAAAGATAACTAGGTCAAAGACCCTATCAGATGCTCATAATTAACTTAGGCAACCATGTTCTTTATGTGAATATATATATATATATATATATATATATATATATTTATATATATATATGTTCAACTAATGTTTGCTCAATGAGTGAAAGCAAAAAGTGTAGATGTAAAAGGTGTTTTTATCCAACATGGGGGAGTTGAATTGGCTCTTTCTAAAAATTAGATTCAACTTTAGACTTTTAAAAATATCTTATTTGAATTCAATTGATCAATTTTCTAGCAATCTATATCACCTAGAACATACATTTGAATTGATTAAAAATAGAATCAACAAATTAAAATTACTTAATACAAAAGCACACTGTGAGATCAATATGATTCAACAAATTAAGAAACATGATCAACAAATTGAAAGACTGGAAAAAATATGCAAAGAGTATAATTAATAAAAAACATATAATCTAATCAAACTACAAATCAAGATTCATTCCAATTCACAAGCAATGTTTTAACAACAAATTACATTAAAGCACCAAAATTACACAAAAAGATTGATTAAAATGGTTTTCTTAAAGATTTTATCAAAGTTCAATAAAGAGAAGAAGAATCAAACCAATGCATAAAGATTTTTATACTAGTTCACTTATATCAAAGCTACGTCTAGTTAGTCAAGGTAACCTTAGCTTGACTCTTAACTATTTCAAAAGTTTTACAAAATCCTCACAAGATTACACTTTTGAAAATATAAACAACACACCAAGATTATTGAATCTGACAAGAATTTAATTCAGCACAATAAGACTCCCACTTATACATCTAGAATCACACCAAGCAAAACACAGATACCCAAGAAAGACCAAACCATGGTGGTGGCTCTCCCTAGCCAACCAAATGCTTTCTTCAAGGCACCCACACTAAGCCAACAAGCTCTAAGACTCCAAGAAGAAATGCACTAACATTTGTAGCATTGTATAATTCTGAGAGGACAACTTTTCCAGAGATTTCACACTAATTTCGTACTAAAAATGATTAGATGTTGTATGTATTGTATGTGAATTTTTTATCCTTGGTATTTTCTGGATTCTTTTCGTGTTTGTGGAAATTTTCCAAAATCCGCCTACCGACATTGAAGGTCTGCCAGGCGACTTAAGCAATTGTGTGTGGGTTGTTGGGTTTATGCCATAAACCGCTTGGCGGGTAGTTCATGCCACCTGAATAACCTAGTTTCTAGGTTTTTGTATGATCTGCCTGGTGGCGATGAACACCCGCTAGGCGACGCGAGCAAGATTGACTCGATTTATGGTGTTTTGGGGTTTCTCGGGTTATTCTGATTGCGGAAAATGAAGTTTTTCTTGAGAATGGAATTATGGATGTAAATAATTGTTGAATTTCCATGCGATTTAAATTAATTAGATGAAATTTGTATGAACAGATTTTAGGGTTGGGAAAATTAAGGATTTCTGACTTCAGAATATTTGATGTATGAATTACATGAAGAATTGCTATGTTCGCATTTAAATTGATATTTAGTCACTTTGGAAGTATGATTGCATGATTGGATTGTGGAATTAGACAGAAGAATGTGTTCTAGGATTTTGAGGTTTTCATAGGTGCAACAAAATCTAGGTTTCTCATAAACTGATGTGCCATTTGGCGGGATGTATTCTGTCGCCAGGCGATAATGTGGAACGTAGTTGCAATTTTATGAATTCTGGGTGGAATGGGCACATGTTGGATTCCATTGTAAGTTTAAGAGGAAACAGGTATGTAAAAATAGGGGAAAATAGGTTAGTAGTACCTTAGGTGTTGAGGAGAAGACATGATTAAGGATTGGGGTTTTGGAAGTGTAGTGGGATAATAAATGACTAGATTATTGCACATGGATTGGTGTGTTGAGATTGGTGTAGTATGAGTTACAAGTTATGACAGTGATTGGTCTAGGTGGAATCATAGTCATGAGGTATTTTTCCTAGTTTCAACTTGTAAGTATTGGAATCTTAAGTTTGCATGAATTAATGGATAATATCCTTATGGGGTATCTCCGTAGGTGGTAATGGGTTCAGTTAAAGGACAACACTGTTGGAGAGCAAAAAATGGAACATAATTAATTGAGTGACTAGTCTATAAGTGAATTATCATGGTTGATGCAATTAAATATCAGTACCCTTGTAGTTTAAGTTGGTGAACGGCCGGAGACATAAACTAGTGTAAAGAAAGGGATGGTTTGTATAACACTTGGCAGTGGGCAATGTTGTTGTGAGGATTGCATGAATTGGAGTTGTTCTGCAGGGAATAAACCAGTAAAGTTCTTTTTACTGGTGCAGCTCCTGACGGTGTGGCTTGAACCGCCAAGTGATAGCTACAAAAAATAGTGGCACTAGGAGCACGTGGCGCCTGGCAGTGGTGTTTGTCCCGCTAGGCAATATCTACAAAACCAGTGATTTTCTGGATGCGTGGCGCCTGGTGGTGTAAGACCTGAGGAATTTAAATAATCAAATAAATAATTATTTAATAAATACAGGTAGTGGAAGCCTTTATGGCATTAAATGCTAACTTACATAATGTGGAAAAGTACTAGCTCAAATGGTTGAGTGTACTTAATTATGATGAGACTTGGCTTCAAGTCCTATGTGTGCCAATTATGTGTAAATGATTTTTTATTATTTTCATAATATCTTTGAGTGTGATAAGAGGGTATAAAATTCTAGATTTATATAAATTATCACGAAACATGAATTGGTTGAATGGTTGTGCATTGATTTGACATTGACATGGTTATAGGTTCGACCATCAAAAAGGGAATTTTAGCATTGTCATTTGAGAAGGAATATCCAGGTTAGGGGAGTTCCACTATGTGTTTTTAATTTTAATAAGATGATTGCATGATATGCTTGATGACCATGATACATTGCCTGTCATTTTTGCCTGAGTTTCTTCGTGTTTTTGGAAATTTCCAAAGCCTGAGTTTCTTCGTGTTTCTGAAAATTTCCAAAAAACTGTCTGGCGGCGTCGATTGACCTGCCAAGCGACGCATGTTCCAAAACCCAATTTTAGGTTTTCTCTATGAACCGTTTGGCGGGTAGTGTGTGTTCCGCCAGGTGATGCAACCTGGCTTGGCCAGTTGTTTCGTTTGCGTGCGTTTTGTTATTTTGTACTGCTTGAATTGGGTCCTTGCTTAAAAATATAAAATTGTTTATGTGTTTATGTGTTTATAGGATTGAGATTGTATGAATGCGTGATGTGTTTATGAATCCTTGAATGAATTTGGGATTTAGGGTTCATGTTGGGGTTGGAAATGAATAAGCAAGAATGATGATTATGGTTGGTGCACTATTTTTATGGAAATGATGTTAATCTGAATAAAGTACGAACCCAATATGATCTTTGCATGTGAGATTATGTTAGTATGAATGTGGGTACTATAATTTCGGTCACGACTAGTGTAGGAGAAATCTGGTAGAACCCAGATTGTCATGCACCGCTTGGCAGCGCTTGGACTGCCACCATGCGACACACCAGGCAGTGGGCATTCTGAGTTGATTTTACAATTTGCGTTCTTTGGGTTTTGCTAGAAATTTTCTGCATGAATTGTGTTAATTGACAAAGGATGTATTAATCTGAAACATGTGAGGGAGTTAGATGTTAATAGGTATAAGGATGAGTTGAATGGGATCAAATGCATGAAAGAGTCAAAGGGTTTTTTGAATGAATGTGATAAACTGTATGTTTTGAGCTGTAATTACGTGTTCATTAGGATGTTGATTTACAATGGAGGTAAAATGTATTAAGTGGTAAAAGAATGAAGTCATGATTACTACATTATACTTAAGAATAAGCATAACTTAGATGTTGAAACTATGAATGTGATGCATTGAAATTCTGTCACAGTGATTGATTAGGGTCCATTAAGACTTGTTTAAATATGAATGTACTGTAATCTGCGTATGGTATGATTTGGGGTCCATTTGGACCTATCTAATGAGCCAAGAAAACCAGTAGAATTGCGCTACTGGTATGGCGCCTGGCGGCGCGGGGCGAGCCGCCAAGTAGAGTTGTCAAAACGGCTAACCCGACCTGACCCGGCTCGACCCACCATGAGTTGATCATTTAGTGAGCTAACCCAACCCGACTCACTTATTGGCAAGCCAAAAGAATTCCAACCCGACCCGACCCACCGCGGGTTGGTGGGTTAAACAGGTTGGCTCATGGGCTCACTTAATTAAAAAAATACAATTTATTTATTTATTTTCTTAGTCAAAACTAGATTATAATTCTAATTAAAATCTAAATAAACTTTAATACAATCCAAATAAAAACCAAAATCACAAAAATACAAATAATCTATGTGTTAGCTAAAAAAAACAACCTAACATGACCTAAATACAAAGCCCAACTTAACCAAAAAAAACCTTGTTTGACCCTTTATTTGTGGGTTGGTGAGCAAACCCGGCTCACCACGGGTTCAACCTTGCTCACCACGGGTTCAACCCGGGTGAGCCGGGTTCTAAGTGAGTCGGGTCAAAGTCAACTCATGAAGCTAAATGTTGAATGCACCTCTTAGATGAGTATTTCAATTAGAAGACTTCAATGGAAGAATGACTGGACAAGTTAAATGATGACAAAGCATATATGAATCATGTTCAGATGGTGCAAAAGAGAATTATCAAATCACAAGGTAATACAATGATCAATTCTGAATTAACCAAAGAAATTTGAACATTAAAATTGTTGATCAAGTTAACAAAGAGAATTGCATAGCAAGCCTAAACATTAAGATGTTCTGATTGAAAATATGATTAAAGATTTAATATGAATAAAATCAAAGATGATTGATCTATATGAAGAGTACAAGAGAAAATATCAAAGTGCTGACACATTGTCAAATTAATTCTTGAAGAGAAAGAGAAAGAGAAAGAGAGAATACTTTGTGAGCTTATACTATCATATCCAATTGTTAGAGAGTGATATTGGATTGTGTGTAAACCATTGTAAATCCTTCATTAAGTGAAGTTATACCATGTAAGCGTGATTGAACTTTCTTGCGTGAGAGACTTTTTTTTTTTTGTAATTGTGAGTTCTCTATCTCAATGGGAGATTGAGACATGATACCTGGAGAGGTTAAACTCATTGTAACTTGAAGAGGTTTATACTCGTGTTTTCTAGAGAGGGTTAAATTCGTGATACCTGTTGAGGTTAAACTTGTTGTAATCGAAAGGTTGATATTCGTACTAGTCAAAGGTATTCATCATTGAATTTCTTAAACAGCAAGTGGCTTAGAAGTATGGACATAGCTTTAGATGGAGGTGAACCAATATAAATCCTTATGTACATGATTTTCTGCCTTACTCTTTACATTATTTTAGTTGAAATAGTATATTTGTGCAAAAAGATTGTAAAATGTCTACAGACTTTATTCAACCTTCCCTCTATAGCCACATTGCACTTACGTAAATTTTTTATATCTACAATCTCCAATCCTTTTTCATATCGAAGCTCCAAATTGTAGGAACCTCCTTTGACTCTCACAATTATCCCCACTAAAATTGATAACTAAAACAAGACAAAGCCTGGGGAGGAATGATTTCATAGAGTAAATAGAAACTTATTTTATTTTTAAATTGGATTGATTCAATGTTCCTTAACTTCTCAATTTTTACGTACGTGGCACAATCAAATTTTGAAATTGGTGTAAATTACAAATGAATTTGAAAGAGAAAGGGAGAGAAAAAATGGTATGTGAAGGCACGGGAGAGAAGAAATGACAATGGTGAGGGTGTTGTTTTACTTCTCTCTCCTTTCTTTTTGTTTTATATAAATGTCACATATGGTGCACTCTTCTCTCCAAACAAATAGTAATTAGAATCTTAGAAAAAAGAAAAATTTCTTTTAAAAATATAATTTTTATACAATAAAATTTGATTAGTTTATTTTCTATTTATAATTTGAGTTTTTAATAATAAAACACTTTTAGGGTTTGATATTTTCTAGATTGTACACTATTTCAAATTATTTTTTTAATATACATTTTTAATCAATATTGATAATGACTCATTTTATTTTTATATTTATTTTTAATATTCCGGCATGATACGAGACACAAACTTACGACATCTCAACTTAAATTTAGATGGCATGCCAAAGTGATTCGTGGAGATATTTTCATAATATATTTAGTGTTGTAAGAATGTAAATATTCACCCAAGCCAGTATGTTGTCAACATCTCTGCAAAAATCTTCAAAAAAAAATATAAACTCTTTACTTTTTCACATGTTTCTACGACTACTATAATATATTTTAGTCATATGTTAAAGAAAAATACAATTAAGGATGGGGTATATCTAATAAATAGGACACATTTATTTATTGTTGAAGAAATGAGTGCTTGACCAGAACAATGGAAGAGCAAAATGAAACTTCTTTTGAAGGTGATTGAACGTTGAAACCGTCAAAAGTTTCACTGTGCAATTTTATTCACTTTTTGATTCATGGTCAGCGATTTTAGTTTCCATAGTTTTTCTCTCTATGTTATTCTACTAATTTGAATGAGACATAAATTTCATTCAATTTTTCATAATTATTATTTTTATATTTTATTAACTAAATTATTTCTAAATAATATTTGAATAAATATATATTAGGTCTTGAGTTCAATTAAATCAAAATATAATAAAACATATACACAAGTTGTAAGGCCCATTAAAAATCTTTTAGCTTTTCTGCCCTAAAGTTAGTGGGCTGCCCTTGTAAGTGGGCCTAAGGCCGGCCCAACATATATTGTCTTTAGGTCTGCCCTAAACCTAGTATTCCTTACCATTTCAGAAAAGTTGTCGTCCTTGTCTTGAGCCGCAGCCGTCTTTTACTTCTGCTAGGGTTCCAACGTTCTTCCGATTCACGTTTCATCTTGGCCATAGTTCTGCTCACGTAAGTGCTCTTTCACCTTATCGCCCCTGTCTAGAATAGTTTTGTACTCACAGTGAGAAACTTTGTATTGATTCGTTTGACTCGCTGTTCCAGCTTGCGAGTCGGGTTCTAGAGCTACGGTGCCCCTTGTTTCAGTGCGGAGGTCCCATGCAAACCCATTTCCAGGTAAGGGAAGCTAGAACCCTCCTGTTTGCTTGGTCTGAGTTGCTGTTTTATGTGGTTGGTGATTTCTTTGTGGTTGCCTGTTAATATGGATGTATGATACGATGGGATTATTGCTTGTGGTATGTATTCGCATCTGTTGCAGGGAAAACAGTGGCGGGCTCTGATAAACTCGCCAAGCGAGCTAGTCTCGCCTAGGCGAGATTAACAGAGGCTCGCCTAAGCCTCTTCTCCACGAATGGTCGCCCAGGCGACCCACTGTGGTTTTTGAGCGAGTGAGCATCTCGCCCAAGCGAGAGGGGTCTCGCCTAAGCGAGATCCCGCGTGTGCTCCTGCCCCTTTCTTGAGCCCTCGCCTAGGCGAAGAGGGACTCGCCTGAGCGAGCACGTCTCGCCTGAGCGAGACCCTCTAGCCCTGAGCGAGGGACTGGGCGAGACCATGTGCTGTTTGGATGATTGGTTGTTCTTGGACGATTAATATTGGTTTGGAAATGAATGGTATGATGAGAAACATGTATATGATGGAATGATATGTATGCTTGGCGTGATTTGTGAATTGCGTGTGACGGGTTTGGTATGGAATTGGCATGTGGAATGAATGAGTGGTTTGGAACTAAAGGAACATGGTATTGGCATGGGGTGAGACCCTAGACTCATGGGATAGTGATGATCAGATGTATGGATTCAAAATGTGATGGGTATGAGGAATAAATCTCAGGGAAGGGCATGGAATCATAAACATGATCCTTGATGTTCTCCTACTGCTGCTTTATGAATGTTGGTCCGTGTCAGCGTGTAACTCCTTGGAGTCTCTAGGTGAGACCTTCGGGGCTACGCTTCAGTGGTCGGGACGTAATTCCATGGCCCCTGTTAGTGGGTGTCCATGGTGGTGCCCCATCTGTATAACTAGGTAAGGATTCAAGGTAAGGACTGCATCCTAACACTCTAAGGGGTCAGTTAGTCTCACTTAGAGCGGACTGACTCCTGTGGTGAGAGTAGCAGGAGGCCTGAAATTCATTAAGGGCTAACCTTGTGGTGAGGGAGATTTGATTCATCGTAACACTTGTAACACATAGCTCAAGATCGAGCAGCTCAGGGTCGAGCAGAGGTATCCACCATAAGTGCAAGCATCCGCTGAATCCGACCAAGTTATACGTATCCGGATGAGTCGAGTCGAGTCGTAGTGTATTGAATGAAGAGTCATAACCTGTTTGGTTGTTATATGGATGTGAAATGATGAAAACATATTTGACTGTATGATAATTATGTGTTGGCTCTAGCTTACCCTATTTGTTGTGTGATTGTCTTGTATGTGGTACTTCTTTCTTGCGATGATCATCAATTAAATTAATGGGAGCAGATGGGCAAGGTTCCAGGAGTCAACAAGGAAGTGGAGATTCTGCTGCATAGTCCGTGTGTGGACTGGTTGTTATTCTTGTATGAGTTCATTTAGGGTTGTGACCCATGTATCTGTTCGTCCGTAGTTTATGCACTCTGGTTAATTTTTTCCTCTAGTTTCTTTAGGCATCATGGTATGCCATGGATTGTATGGGGTCGATCCCTGGCCGCATTTTTATGTTATCCTTACTGTAACATTCCTTTAATTTCACGTGCTTAATTAAATGGGGTGTTACACAAGTAATGATTACATCAAAATTGTGAATTTTTAAACTTTTCAAAAGGCTAGAATTACAATTAAAAAATTAAAATGCGACAAATTTATAATTTAGATCATGTTTCGACAAATTTTTTCATAAAAAAGTTTTAAGAGAGAAAAATAAAAAGTAAAATTGAATTTATTCATAAATTAGAATTAATTCATAAACATGTTTAAAAAAATAAAACCTTAAAAGAAATTGTAGTAGTTTTTATATAAATGAATATGTGATCTTAGATTTGATTCAAAACTAGACTAAGTTCTATATAGGGATGATAACGGGGTGGGACGGAGCCAGGTTTCGTTATCCCATACTTATTTTTGTAGAAAAAATTCATCTTCATCCCTATACCCAAGTCCAACGGGTATCAAACTTTTGTTTCATCTCAACGGGTATAATCTTGTACCTATACTCATATCCATTTTTTTATTAGTTCAATATTAATTTTTATAAAATAATAAAAAATTACGGTAAATGAAACATAATATTATTAAATATTCAATATTAGGAGGATGTTTGTTTCTTCGATATTAAATACTTTTAAATAAATTATAATTGTTTAGATTTTAGATTAGAATACCAAATAAAATTTTATGAGAACTAAAACATTTATTAAATTTGTAAACATTAATGAAAACTAGTTGATAAAAATTAAAAATATTTTTAAAAAAATATAAAAGGAAAACAAATATTCAAATTAAAATATATTTTAAATGTTTGTTTACTTCACTTTTTTAAATTCTAATGAATATCTTTTTTATACACTAATAAAAGTTATAATACATCTACATGATGACGCAAAGTGTGACAACCCATTTAAATAGATTAATCTACTAAATAAAACATCACATATTTATAACAGTAGAGAGCAAAAACTGACAGATAAACCATAGTCAAGGAAGGCACTTTTACAGTCATCCACGAAAGTACTTGCAAGGAAAACTAGGCATACAACCATGCCATAACCAAAACATAATCCAAAAGTTCAACAGTTACACCAAATCAAGACTCCTAGAACTAGGAATGACGAAAGACTACTGCCATTTAAACACTGCTCCCAAGAGCCAAAGGGGACGGGGCCCTCTACTCCGCACCACTGTTACTGTCAGGTCCACCTTCCACATGCTTCCCATATGCTCCCACCAACAGGGTGATCATTGCAAAAGAGAAACAGACAAGCACAACGCGAAGATAAAAGGGTAAGCTAGTGTGAAAATATTGGTTAACAAATTATAGAGCATGTACAAGGCAAGGCAAGGCAAGTCATTAACATTTAACAAAAAGACACTCAGATCATGCGAGAACAATCAAATGCAGTTACTACAACTCGATATCCGGATCATACACTTGATATGGGATTCTAAAGGAAGTATGCGCTTGTATTGGTTTCTAAACTCTGCAGAGTTTAGATGCAGGGGGTTATCACCCAACCACACACAAGGTTAATCCTTTATTGTCTCGGGCCCAAACTGTCCCAAGACAAGGACCTCCTGCCACTCTCACCACATAACCCATTCTTCTCTACGTGAGCGTGAATGCTTATTAGAGTTCAAGATACCCTCCTTTTTCTAGACATCTCCTATATCAAGGTGTACACTACGCATGCATCTGTATATATATA